>Ga0335076_10000245_pt1 | contig 47147 bp, 49 predicted proteins | sample Lox_Sample_25_FD_206717 | JGI IMG/M metagenome (GOLD analysis project Ga0335076, IMG submission 206717) | Soil microbial communities from Loxahatchee National Wildlife Refuge, Florida, United States - Lox_Sample_2.5 | ecosystem: Environmental > Terrestrial > Soil > Wetlands | place: USA... | reverse complement strand
GGGGCCGCCCCGGAGGCGCGGCCGGCCGCGCCTCCGGCACCCTGCACGGTCGGGGCCTCGGCGTCGTGCACCGTGCAAGACCGACGCGGCGGAGGCCGGCCCCCGGCCCGCGTGGCGGCGAGGGAATTCCGGGTGGCCCGGTTCCTGCTGTCCCCGCCCAGGGGAGAGCCGGACATGCGCGACCTCGAGGTGGGTGACCCGCTCGATCAGTTCGTGATCACCGAGCTCCTCGGCCGGAGCGGGATGGCGTCGCTCTTCAAGGCGACCGACACCTGCACCGGAGCGGCGGCGGTGCTCAAGGTGCCCCACGTCCAGTTCGAGAGCGACGTGGTCTTCTACGAGCGGTTCCGCCGCGAGGAGCGGATCGGCCAGACCATCCGCCACCCGAACGTGGTCCGGGTGCTCGAGCCGCGCGAGAAGAGCCGGATGTACCTGGCCATGGAGTACGTGGAGGGCCGGTCGCTCCACGCCCTCCTGCAGGAGACCGGGCCGCTCGCGCCGGAGGCGGCGCTGGCGATCGCGCGGCAGGTGGGCAGCGGGCTCGCCTGCCTGCACGAGCACGGGGTGGTCCACCGGGACATCAAGCCGGAGAACGTCCACGTCACCCCCTCGGGGGCGGTGAAGATCCTCGACTTCGGGATCGCCCTGCTCGAGTCGGCGCGCCGGCTCACCTGGGCCGGCCTCTCCCACGCCATCGGCACGCCCGACTACATGGCCCCCGAGCAGATCCGCGGCCGGCGGGGCGACGCGCGCACCGACGTGTACGCCCTCGGCACCCTGCTCCACGAGCTGCTCACGGGCGCGACGCCCTTCGCCGAGGCCTCGCCCGAGGCCCTCCTCCGCCTCAAGCTGGAGCGCGACCCCGATCCGCCCGGCGCTCGCCGGCCGGGGATCGATCCGGGCCTGGACGCCATCGTCACGACGGCCCTGGCGCGGGATCCCCGGGACCGGTTCCAGAGCGCCGCGGAGCTGCTCGCCGCCCTGGAGGACCCCCGCTCCTTCTCCCCGCGCCGGAGGGCGCCGCCCCGCGCGCGCGCCCTGCCAGGCCTCCGCCCGGCGCTCGCGGTCCTGGCGCTGGCGGTCGCGCTGGCGGGGTTCGGGGCCCTCGCCTGGCTCCGAGCCCCCGGGGCGCCGCCTCGCGCTGCCCCGGCGGGCCGGTGACCGCGAGCGCCGGTCGGGGCCTCAGGGCGCGACCGGCACGGCCAGCCCGAGCTGCTGCTTCAGGCCGTCCACGTCGCCCAGCACCCAGACGGCCCGGATCCGGCCGGCCTGGAAGCGGAAGAGGGCCGCGCCGGCCCAGGCGACGGCGCGGCCGGTGGGGGCGACGCCGAAGAACGTGCCCGCGTGCCGGCCGCGGAAGAGCATCTTCGCGAAGGCGCGCTCCCCCTCGACCACCAGCTCCTCGATCACGCACTCGTACCCGGCCAGCGCGCCGCGGATGAGCCGCACGTAGCCGAGGAACCCGTCCACGCCGGTCCGGGCCGGCCCGGTCGAGCCGCGGAACTCGAGGTCGGGGGCGAGGATCCGCCGCGCCGCCTCCTCGTCCCCGGCGTTCCAGATCCGGGCGTAGAAGGCCTCCACCAGCGCCCGGCCGTCCACCGTCTCCATGGTCAGCCCTCCTCGGCTCGGGGCGCGCCCCCCGCCCCTGGGCGGCGGGCGCCGGCCGGCGCGGCGGCGAGGGGCGCGGGGACCTTCGCACGAACGCAACGATAGGACGCATTTCTGCGCCTTGCCAGGCGTCATTGCGGCGCGCATCCGTGGGCGAGAAGCCAGTGCCACCGCCGGGAGGAGCTGCGCCCGCCCCTCCGGCGCGGCGGCCGCGCCGCTGGCGGTCCTGGGGGAGCGGGGCCTGACCGCGGCGCAGGTCCTGCGCGCTGGGCCCCATCTCGGCGGGCGCCCGCACGGGCCGTTCCGGCGGCCCGCCGTCTTTCGCTGCACCAGCTTTTTTTCACCGCCGGTGTTCCCACGAACGGCCGCTTGCACAGCCGGGCGGCGGGGTTGCAGGCGACCGTTGGCCCCCAGATCGGCGCGTTGCCCTGGCGCGCCCGCGTGCCCAGCGTCTCGTCGCCGGCCCGTGGGGTGAGCGTCCCCCGCGCTCCGCCCCGCCGGCGAGAGGAGGTGACGGCGGGACGATCCATGGAGGGGGACCCACACCAGCCATGGAGGAGTCGGATGACCACGCGGACTCGCAGCGCCGGGCCGATCGTCGCGCTCGCGCTCGCGGCGGCGCCTCTCGCCGCTCGCGCCTTTCCCACCTATTACGACGGCAACTGCGCCCCCTGCCACGGCACCACCGCGGCAGGCGGCGTGCAGACCTGCGCCGGGTGCCACTCGCACGGCACGCACCCCGACAGCGGCAAGAGCAGCCTGAACGTCACCGGCGTCACCAACAAGACCACCTACGCCCCCGGCGAGACGGTCTCGGTGACGATCAACGGCGGCTACCGCTCCGGCTGGGTCCGGACGATCCTCTACGACCAGAACCTGCACGAGCTCGCCCGGAGCACCGGCACCGTCCTGCCCGGCTTCTCCGCGCCTTCGCGAGGCCCGAGCCTGCCGGTCACCCTGACCGCGCCGGCGCCGACCACCCCGGGCACGTACACCTGGTGGGCGGCCTGGTACGGGAATCAGTACGACGCCTCGGGCGCCTTCTTCGGTCCCGGCTGGACGCCCTCGACGACCAACCCTGGCCACGGCGAGGAGCGGGTGCAGACCAACTCCTTCACCGTGGTGGCACCCGCCAACCCGACCATCGCGCTCACGCCGCCCTCCCTGGCCTTCGGCTCGGTGACCGTCGGCTCCTCCGCCCCGCTCACCACCTCGGTCCAGAACACCGGCACCGGCCCGCTGACGGTCTCCTCCATCGCCCTCTGCTCCGGGACCAACGCCGAGTTCACCTGGTCGCCGGCCGCACCCTTCACCGTCGCCCCCGGGCAGGCGACCACCCTGACGGTGACCTTCACGCCCACCAACGCCGACACCGACGTCGGCTGCCTGGCGATCGGCTCCAACGACCCGGCCAACCCCTCCGTCGACCTGGCGCTCAGCGCCACGGGCGTGGTCCCGGCGGTGGCGGCCATCGCCCTCTCGCCCAGCTCGCTCGCCTTCGGGACGGTGACGATCGGGAGCTCGGCCACCCTCACCGCCCAGGTGCAGGACACCGGGACCGCCCCGCTCGACGTCACGGGCGTCGCCGCCTGCGCCGGGACGAGCGGCGCCTTCACCTGGTCGCCCGCCCCGCCCTTCGTCGTGGCCGCGGGTGGCAGCACCACCCTGTCGGTCACCTACACCCCGACCACCACCACCGGCGACAGCGGCTGCCTGGCCATCACCTCGAGCGACCCGGCCCGCCCGACGGTCGACCTGAACGTGGGCGGCAACGGCGCCGCGCCGAGCGTGCCGGCCATCGCCTTCGCCCCGTCCACGCTCGCCTTCGGGACGGTGACCGTGGGGACCACCGCGCAGCAGACCGCCCAGATCCGGAACACCGGGACGGCGCCCCTCTCGGTCACCGCCATCGCTCCGTGCAGCGGCACGAGCGGCGAGTTCACCTGGAGCCCGGCCGCCCCCTTCAGCGTGTCCGCCGGCCAGAGCATGGCCCTCACCGTCACCTACGCCCCCATCGACGTGGACGTGGAGAACGGCTGCCTGGCGGTGTCGAGCGACGATCCCTCCTCCCCGGTGGCCAACCTCGGCCTCACCGCGCAGGGGGCGGCCGTGCCCACCCCGGCGGTGGCCCTGGTGCCGTCCTCGCTCGACTTCATGACCGTCCAGATCGGCGCCACCGCCACGCTCACCACGCAGATCCAGAACGGCGGCGGGGCGCCCCTCGACGTGACCGCGATCGCGGCCTGCAGCGGGACCAGCCCGGAGTTCGGCTGGTCGCCCGCGGCGCCCATCACCGTGGCGCCGGGCCAGGCCGCCACCTTGAGCGTCACCTACGCTCCCATCGACGCCGGCCCGGACAACGGCTGCCTCGCCCTGTCGACCGACGACCCCAACCACGCCACCATCGATCTCGGGCTGGCGGGCGTCGGGCAGGCGGTCACCACCGCCCCGGCCATCGCCCTCGTCCCGCCCGCGCTCGACTTCGGCGCCGTCAACGTCGGGGGCCAGGCGATGCGCACCGCCCAGGTGCAGAACACCGGGACGGCGGCGCTCGACGTCAGCTCGATCACCGCCTGCAGCGGCACCAGCGCCGAGTTCACCTGGACGCCCTCCGGCCCCTTCACCGTGAGCCCCGGCCAGGAGGCCACCCTGACGGTCACCTACGCCCCCACGGACGTGGGGGCGGACACCGGCTGCCTCCTGGTGGCGAGCGACGACCCGAGCACGCCGTCTGCCCAGCTCCAGCTCGCCGGCAGCGGAGCGCAGGCGACCGCCGGCGCCGACGTCGACGTCGCCCGGCTCCTGGTCCCGTACCGGGTCGATCCCCGCCGGATCTCCTCGATCACCCCGCGGATCCTGGCGCGCAACGAGGGCACGGCGAACGGGAGCGCCCCGGCCACGCTGGTCGGGGTGCTGAACGGCACCCAGGTCTACGCGCAGACCATCCAGGTCTCCCTGGCGGCCGACGCGTTCGGCGCCTTCGACTTCCCGCCCTACGCGGTCGCCCCGTCGACCACCGGGACCCTCGTCTGGACCGTGGCCATCACGGACGACGACGCCGACCTCGACCAGGCGCGGGCCCGGACGGTGTTCCGCGCCGGCGAGCGCGAGGACGACTCCGGGGAGGGGGAGCAGGAGAGGGCCGGCGGGGGCGCCGCTCCGGGCGTGGAGGCGGTGGCGGCCGGCTCCGGCGGCGGGGTGGGCTCGGGCAAGGCGGTGGGTGGCTGCAGCGCCGGGGGCCCGGCGGGCTCGCTCGCCCTCCTCGCCCTGGCCGCGCTCGCCCGGCCGCGGCGCCGGCGCCCGGCGCGATAGGCGCCCTCCCTGCGGCGCGGGTCCCGTCCCGCGCCGCGGGGGTCAGGCGCCGCAGGAGCCCGAGTCGATCCCCGCCCGGCCCTTGATCCGGTTCCCGACCGCGATCCCCGCGAGGAGCGCGCCCAGCGTCACCAGCGCCGCCAGCTTCCCCTCGCCGATCTGCGCCAGCACCGCTCCCGGGCAGGCGCCGGCGATGGCCCAGCCGGCCCCGAAGAGGAGCGCGCCGGGGATCGTCCCGCGCGTCAGCGGCCGCCGGGGCATGCCCGCGCCACGGCAGTGGATGGCGAAGCCGATCCCCGCCAGCACCACCGCGCCCGTGAAGGTGAGGAAGAGGCGGCTCTCCCCGAGCGTGAACATCCGGTGGAGCTGGCCGAAGTCGGTGAAGCCGGCCGCCGACGCGGCCGCGCCGAGCAGCGTCCCCAGGGCCCCGAGCTCGAGGTGCGTCCGGTAGCGGGCCGTCACGCGAGCCTCCCCGCGAGCAGGAGGGACACGGCCATCGCCGCGCCGAGGAAGGTGGCGGTGGCGACCATGCTCGCCGGCTGGAGCCGCGAGCAGCCGGAGAGGCCGTGACCGGTGGAGCACCCGCCCGCGATCGTCACGCCCATGCCGGCCAGGAACCCGCCCAGCGCCAGGAAGGCGAGGCCGCGGCCGCCGGTGCCGAGCAGCCGGCCGAAGTCCGGGCCCATGTCCAGGGTGAGGTGGAAGCCGCCCCGCAGCACCGCGGCCACGAAGCCCCCGACGACGATCCCGGCCAGGAAGAGGGCGTGCGCGGCGACGCTGGGGCGCACCGCCGGGCTGGCGCAGGTCCCCTTGCAGGCCCGGCCGCCCCGGGCGGGGAGCGCGGCGGCCGGCAGCAGCACCTCGGATCCGCAGCCGAGCGCGGGCGCGGCGGAGGCGGTGGCGGCCGCCGCCCACCCCGCGGGCGGCGGGGGCCCGAAGGCCTCCAGCGTGGCGGCGAGGAGGGCCCGCTCGAGCTCGGCCTCGCTCAGCCGGGCGGAGGCGGCGCGGGCGCGATCGGCCTCGAGCTCGGCCCGGAGGTTCACCATGCGCGAGAGGATCCCGGAGACCCCGAGCGGGCGGCGGGCCACGATGCAGGAGCCCACCGCCACCAGGGCGAGCGCGGCCGCGCCCGCGTACCAGGGGAGGTAGCCGCTCACGTCACAGCCCGAGGACCTGGAGGTTCAGCTCCCTCCCGTTCGGGAGGAGGTTCGGGGGCACCGGCCGCCCCTCGAGCGAGAGCTGGTAGCGCGCGCAGTTCGGGAAGCGCCCCTCGCAGTAGAAGGTCTGCCAGACCTTGAGCGAGGCGCGCCGCTGGAACTTCGGGAACAGCTCGCAGGTGGCGACGTGCGAGCACGCGGCCGGCCGGGTAGCGGTGGCGATCATCGGAACCTCCCAGGCGAAATCCTCCTCGACCCCGCGCCGGCGAGGAATCCCGGGGCCGCGGGATGTTCAACTGTAGGCAAACAGGCGCGGCGGCGAGCGCTCCACCGCCGGCCCCGGCCGCGGGCTGCGTCAGACCGCCGCGCGACGCTCCCTCCGCGGTAAGGCTGCGAGCACGGACGCAAGGTGTGCCGGCGCGATCGCTGCCTCTGCGGCAAGGAGCCGTTCCGGCCCTGCACGGACGCACCGCATGACCCAAATTCGGCGCCCCCCGATCGGCCCCTGCGCGGCCCGGGCACGCCCGGCAGGCATCCCCTCCTGGCGAGAGGAGCGCGCATGCCGACCCGGGACGTGGCGGTGATCGTCGGGAGCCTCCGCAAGGAGTCCTTCAGCCGGAAGATCGCGCGCGCCATCGCCGAGCTCGCGCCGCCCTCGCTCGGGCTCGAGATCGTGGAGATCGGCGGGCTCCCCCTCTACAACCAGGACGACGAGGGCGCGAGCCCACCGCCCGCCTGGGCGGCCTTCCGCGAGCGGCTCCGGCGCGCCGACGCGGTCCTCTTCGTCACCCCCGAGTACAACCGCTCCGTCCCCGGCGTCCTCAAGAACGCGATCGACGTCGGCTCGCGGCCCTACGGGCAGAGCGCCTGGAGCGGCAAGCCCGCGGCGGTGGTGAGCGTGTCGCCGGGCGCGCTCGGCGCGTTCGGCGCCAACCACCACCTCCGCCAGTCGCTCGTGTTCCTCGACATGCCGGTGCTGCAGCAGCCCGAGGCCTACCTGGGCGGGGCGGCGAGCCTGCTCGATCCCGAGGGCCGGCTGGTGAACGAGGGGGCCCGCGACCTCCTCCGCAAGCTCGCCTCGGCCTTCGCGGCCTGGATCGAGGCCACCGCTCGCCGCTGAGGGGTGGAGCCCGGCGGACCGGAGCCAGCCCTCCCCGCCCCGGGACCCGGCCGTGCGCGCCGCCACTCGCTTCCTCCTCCTGCTCGTCGCCAGCCTCGCCCTGGTGGCCTGGGGCGCCTCCGCCCTCTTCAACCGCCAGGCCCGCGCCTGGGCCGAGCGGGACCTGGCCATGCGGGCGCGGCTGGCGGCCACCGCCGCCGAGCCCTCCCTCCTCGACGCGGGCGGCGACACGGTGCGCCTGCGGCTCGACGCGCTGGTGCGCGACGAGCGGCTCATGGGGGCCGCCCTCTGCCGTCGGGACGGAACGCCGGAGGTCTCGAGCGACGGCCTCCCCGCGGCGCTCGGGTGCGCCGCCCTCCCGGCCGAGGCCAGGGCCGGCGGCGCGCTCGGCTGGGAACGGGCCATGGCCGGGCCCGACGGCGCCGTCCACCTGACGGTGGTGCCCATCGCCGGGGGGACGGGCCGCGCTCGCCTGCTCCTGCTGGTCCACGACATGAGCTTCGTCGATCGCCGGGCCGACACCACCCGCCGCCAGACCTTCCTCGCCTTCGCCATCGTCGGCCTCCTGGGGGCGGCGGCGGCGGTGGTGGTGGCGCGCCTGTCCTGGCTCTCCTGGACCTCGCAGCTCCGCCGGATCCTGATGGCCCCCTTCCTCGCCTCCGCGGCCCGGGCCCCGCGCCGGTTCCAGCCGCTCCTCTCCGACGTGCGCGACCTGGTCTCCAGCCTCGCCGCCGAGGAGGCGAGGACCGAGTCGGGCTGGACGCCGGAGCGGCTCCAGCGGGTCCTGCGGCGCCAGCTCGGCGGCGAGGGGATCCTGGTGGTGGCCAACCGGGAGCCGTACCTGCACGAGCGGGACGGCGAGGGCGGCGTGCGCGTCGTCCACCCGGCCTCGGGCCTGGTCACCGCCCTCGAGCCGGTGATGCGCGCCTGCTCCGGCACCTGGATCGCCCACGGCAGCGGCAGCGCCGACTTCGAGGTGGTGGACGGCCGGGACCACGTCCGGGTCCCGCCCGGCCAGCCCGCCTACGAGCTCCGGCGCCTCCGGCTGAGCCGCGAGGAGGAGCGGGGCTACTACTACGGCTTCTCCAACGAGGGGCTCTGGCCGCTCTGCCACATCGCCCACGCCCGGCCGGAGTTCCGCTCCGGCGACTGGGAGCAGTACCGGCGGGTGAACCGCCGCTTCGCCGACGCCGTGACCGAGGAGGCCGGCGTCCCCGACCCCATCGTGCTGGTCCAGGACTACCACTTCGCCCTCCTGCCCCGGTACCTGCGCGAGCGGCTGCCGCGCTCCACCATCCTGACCTTCTGGCACATCCCCTGGCCCAACGCCGAGCGGCTGGGCATCTGCCCCTGGGAGCGGGAGCTCCTGGACGGGCTCCTGGGCAGCTCCATCGCCGGCTTCCACACCCAGGCCGACTGCAACAACTTCCTGGAGGCGGTGGACCGCTACCTCGAGTCCCGGCTCGACCGCGAGCGGCGCTCGGTGGTGCAGGGCGGGCGGGAGACGCTGGTGCGCGCCTACCCCATCTCGATCGACTGGCCCAGCCGCTGGGCCGAGTCCACCGCCCCGGCCGCCGAGTGCCGCGCCGCGGTCCGGCGGGAGCTCGGCCTCCCCGGCGACGCCCTGCTCGGCGTCGGCGTCGACCGCCTCGACTACACGAAGGGGATCGAGGAGCGCCTCCTGGCGGTGGAGCGGCTCCTGGAGCGCCGCCCGGACCTGCGCGGCCGCTTCTGGTTCGCCCAGCTCGCGGCCCCGAGCCGGACCGAGATCGAGGCCTACCGGGCGCTCAGCCGTCGGGTCGAGGCCCTGGCGGGCCGGATCAACGAGCGGTTCGGGCGGGAGGAATGGCGCCCCGTCCTGCTGGCGCGCCGGCACCACGAGCCCCCCGCCATCTTCCGCATGTACCGGGCGGCGGACCTGTGCTTCGTCTCGGCGCTCCACGACGGGATGAACCTGGTGGCCAAGGAGTTCGTGGCCGCCCGGGACGACCTGCGAGGCGTCCTGGTGCTGTCGCGCTTCACCGGCGCCGCCCGGGAGCTGACCGAGGCGCTGGTGGTCAACCCCTACGACATCGACTCGTCGGCCGGGGCCCTGGCCGCCGCCCTGGACATGCCCGTCCGGGAGCAGGAGGAGCGCATGCGCTCGATGCGGTCGCTCGTCGCCGAGCTCAACGTGTACCGGTGGGCGGGGAAGATGCTCCTCGACGCCACCCGCGCCCGCCAGCGGGAGCGCCTGGCCTCACGCCTCTCCGGGAACGGAGGCGCCCGATGAGCGACCTCCTGGCGCCGGGCATGGCGGCCCGGGTCCGGGCCCTGGCCCGGCCCGGGACCTTGATCGTCCTCGACTTCGACGGGACGCTCGCGCCCATCGTCGGAGACCGGGAGGCCGCCTCCCTCGGCCGGCGGGCCCGGTCGGCCCTGCGGCGGCTGGCCCGGCGGTACCCGGTCGCCATCCTCAGCGGGCGCGGCGCCGACGACGTCCGGTCGCGCCTCGGAGGGGCCGAGGTGAGGTGGGTGGTCGGGTCGGGCGGCGCGGAGTGGCCCGGCGAGGAGGGCCGGCACCGGGCCTGGCGGCGGCGGGTGCGGGGCTGGCAGGCCGCGCTCGCCCGGCGCCTGGCCGGCATGCGGGGGATCGAGGTCGAGGCCAAGCCCCTCTCCGTCGCCGTCCACTACCGCCACAGCCCCGAGCCGGAGCGGGCCGCGGAGAGGATCGTCCGCCTCGCGCGGCGCCTCCGGGGCGCCGAGCGTCTCCTCGGCGACGGGGTGGTGAACCTCCTGCCGGCGGGCGCGGGCGACAAGGGCACGGCCCTGCAGCGGCTCGCCCGGCTCGCCGCCGCCCGGCGGGTCCTCTTCGTCGGGGACGACGCCACCGACGAGGCCGCGTTCGGGGCGGCGCTGGGCGTCCCCGGGGTGATGGTCCGCGTCGGACGCGACTCCTCGTCCCGCGCCGAGCACTGGCTGGCGCGGCGCTCGGCGGTCGACGTCCTCCTGGAACGCCTGATCCGGCTGCGGCCCCCCCTGCGCCCCCGCGCCACGCGGGCCCGACCCGCCGTGGCAACGCCGCGCACGCGGAGGCGCACGGGCCGCCACGGGCCGCGGTGATCCCCCGGGAGCGCCCCTGGAGGGTGTGTCACCGCGGGACAACCCAGGCGAGGCGTGACCACGGTCGCACCCCCGAGGCGACCCTTGCGGTCCGTGCGGCAGCCGTGACAGGCTCTGCGCCGAGCTCTCGATCAACTCTACGTGAACTCGGACGCGGCCAGGGGGAGCTCACGTCGGCCGACGTCCAGCGGCGGGCGGCACTTCGCTGTCGGTGTGGGACCCCATCAAGAAGGAGGCACGGTGTGAGACGGTTCATTCTGCTGGCTCTCGCGGTCGCGTCCATCTCTGGCATCGCTCGAGGCGCGGACAAGCCCAAGATCGGGCTCTCCTTCTCGGACTTCGCCACCGAGCGCTGGCCCCGCGAGCGGGACGAGATGTCCAAGCTGCTCAAGGACGCCGGCTACGACGTGGTGGTCCAGGAGGCGAACCACGACGCCAAGCTCCAGAACGACCAGATCAAGAACATGGTCACCCAGGGGGCCAAGGTCATCATCGTGGTGGCCGAGGACGGCGACTCGACCGCCACGGCGGTGGACGAGGTGGCCAAGAAGGGCGTGAAGGTCATCGCCTACGACCGGCTCATCAAGAGCCCCAAGATCGCCGCCTACGTCTCCTTCGACAACGTCGACGTCGGCCGGAACCAGGCCCGCGGCGTCCTGGCGGTGAAGAACTCGGGCAACTTCGTCCTCCTCGGCGGGAGCCCGACCGACAACAACGCCCACCTCTTTCGCCAGGGCCAGATGGAGGTCCTGAACCCGCTCATCAAGTCGGGCAAGATCAAGATCGTCGCCGACCAGTGGGTGGAGAACTGGGACCCGGCCAACGCCAAGAAGCTCATGGAGAACATCCTCACCGCCACGGGGAAGAAGTTCGACGCCGTGGTCGCCTCCAACGACGGCACCGCCCTGGGCGCCCTCGAGGCGATGAAGACCGCGGGCATGGCGGGCAAGGTCCCCATCTCCGGCCAGGACGCCACCGAGGCGGGCTGCAACTCCATCGCCCGCGGTGAGCTGACCGTGACGATCCTCAAGGACACGCGCAAGCTGACCCCGCTCGCCACCGAGCTCGCGGTCAAGCTGGCCAAGGGCGAGAAGAACCTGGGCCTCAGCCCCTTCAAGCTCGCCGATCTCACCGGGAACAAGAAGATGAAGGGCGATGTGCCCTGCAAGTTCCTCCAGGTCTTCCAGGTCACCAAGGACAACGTGAAGAAGCTGGTGGTCGACTCCGGCTTCCAGACCTACGAGGGCGTCTACAAGGACATCCCGAACGCGCCCCCGAAGTAGGCGCGCCTCGACCTCGAGCGCGGGAAGCCCGGCCCCCGCGGCCGGGCTTCCCGGAGAGGATGGGCCCGGTGCCCCAGGACGTCGTCCTCGAGATCTCGCACGTCACCAAGCAGTTCCCGGGCGTGACCGCGCTCAGCGACGTGTCGATCCAGGTGAGGCGGGGCGAGATCCACGGCCTCTGCGGGGAGAACGGCGCCGGCAAGTCGACGCTGATGAAGATCCTCTGCGGCGTCTACCCCTTCGGCACCTACGAGGGGGAGGTCGTCTACGAGGGGAAGGCCCTGCGGCTCGGCACCCGCTCGATCCGCCAGGCGATCGAGGAGGGGATCGCCATCGTCTACCAGGAGCTGACCCTGGTCCCGAAGATGACGGTCGGGGAGAACATCTTCCTCGGCAAGGAGCCGCGCCGCGGCCCCTCCATCGACTGGGACCGGCTCTACGCCGACACCGCCGCGGTGCTCAAGCGGTACAAGCTCGACGTCTCCCCCCACGCGGTGGTCGCCGACCTGGGCGTCGGCCAGATGCAGATGGTGGAGATCGCCAAGGCGCTCTCGGAGAGCGCCAAGGTGCTGATCCTCGACGAGCCGACCTCGGCCCTCTCGGCCGCCGAGGTCGACCGGCTGATGGAGATCCTCGGGGAGCTGAAGGCCCAGGGGGTGACCTGCATCTACATCACCCACAAGCTGGAGGAGTTCTTCCGGATCACCGACACGGTCTCGGTGCTCCGGGACGGGAAGCTGGTGACCACCCGACCGACGGGTGAGCTCACCCTGGAGAAGCTCGTGGGGCTCATGGTGGGGCGCGAGATGAAGGAGCGCTTCCCCAAGGGCAACCGGAAGCCGGGCGAGGTCTTCTTCAAGGTGGAGGACCTCCACGCCCTCGACCCGGCCGATCCGGGCCGGGAGGTCCTGCGGGGCGTGAGCCTCGAGCTCCGCAAGGGGGAGATCCTCGGCATCGCCGGGCTGATGGGCTCGGGGCGCACCGAGCTGGTCTCCACGCTCTTCGGCGAGTACGGCCGGGTGGTGAAGGGGCGGATCGAGCTCGACGGCCAGGAGATCACCATCGAGAGCGCCCGGGACGCCATGAAGCACCGGATCGGCCTGGTGCCCGAGGACCGCAAGCGCCTGGGGCTGGTCCTGATCCAGACCATCCTCCAGAACATGAGCCTCCCGAACCTGGGGCGCTTCTCCGGGTTCATGTACATCGACCAGAACGCCGAGCTGGCCACGGTGCTCAAGCACTCGCACAGCCTGTCGATCAAGGCCCCCTCCGTGCACGTCGCGGCCGAGTCGCTCTCCGGCGGCAACCAGCAGAAGGTGGTCATCTCCAAGTGGCTGATGTCCGAGCCCCGGATCCTGATCCTCGACGACCCCACCCGCGGCATCGACGTGGGGGCGAAGTACGAGATCTACAAGCTCATGAACCAGCTGGCGGAGAGCGGGTTCGCCATCATCATGATCTCGTCCGAGCTCGAGGAGGTGCTCGGGATGAGCGATCGCGTGACGGTGATGTGGGAGGGGCGCTCCAACGGTACCCTCGAGATCGGGGAGGCGTCCCAGGAGAAGATCATGGCCCGTGCAACGGGCATCGAGCTCTCGACCGGGTAGGCCATGCCGAAGATCTTGAGCATCCTGCTGGACGCTTTCACCAAGAACCTCAGGTCGAACATCCTGATCATGGCCCTGGTGGCCATCTGGATCGGCTTCCGGATCGCCACCCCGGCCTTCTGGTCGGCGGACAACGTCCAGAACGTCCTGCCCCAGATGGCGATCATCGCCATCATGGCCTGCGGCATGGTCTTCGTGATCGTGACCGGCGGCATCGACCTGTCGGTCGGGTACGGGGCGGGCTTCGTCTCGGTGGTGGCCGCCGCCCTCCTCTACTTCGGCGTCATCGACGGGCCCATCCAGTCGCTCTTCCCGTCGATGGGGTCGGGGGCGGTCGAGCTCCTCACCATGCTGATCACGGTGGTGCTCTGCATGGTCCTCGGGCTCCTCATGGGGATGTTCCAGGGCTACGTGATCGCCCGGCTCTCGGTGCCGCCCTTCATCGTCACCCTGGGCGGCCTCTACATCTTCAAGTCCGGCATCCTCCTCGTCACCCAGGGCAAATCGCTCTTCATCTCCTCCAACGACACCTTCAAGTTCATCGCCCAGGGGCTCATCCCGCCCTGGGGCGGGATGGTCCTGGCGCTGCTCGTCGCCGTGGCCCTCTTCGTCCGGGTGTTCGTCGCCCGGGCCCGCAAGCTCAAGTACGGGATCGAGGTGGGCTCGCTCCCCCTGGACCTGCTCAAGGCGGGGCTCTTCTCGGTCCTGGTGATCGGCTACGTCCTGGTGGTCAACCGCACCTTCGATCGCGAGGCGGACGAGGGGCTGCGGGGCGTGCCCCTGCTGGTGGTGATCCTGGGGGTGATCGCCCTCCTGATGAGCTACGTCTCGACCAACACGCGCCTGGGGCGGTACGCCTACGCCATCGGCGGCAACCGCGAGGCCGCCCGGCTCTCCGGGATCAACATCCGGCGGACCATCTTCACCATCTACGTGACCATGGGCGCGCTGATGGGCGTGTCGGGCATCGCCCTGGCCGCCTACGTCGGCTCGGGCACGACCGGGGCGGGCGGCGGGTACGAGCTGGACGTGATCGCGAGCTGCATCCTGGGCGGGACCTCGACGCTGGGCGGCGAGGGGACGGTCTCGGGCGCCATCGTCGGCGCCCTGATCATCCAGTCCCTCTCCAACGGCCTGCAGATGATGAACGTCAGCTCCAACGTCCAGTACCTGATCAAGGGGCTGGTCCTGATCCTCGCCGTCCTCGCCGACATCACGATGAAGAAGAAGCGGGGCTGAGCCCGGACGGCGACGCCCGCGGCGCCGCGATGGCCGCCGCGGGCGTCCCGCGCCGCCGGGCCCCGGGGGGCCCTCACTTCCCGGCGATCGTCAGCGACGAGACCGCGATCTCCTCGCCCTTCTGGTCGCCCATCACGTTCACCCGGACGTGGTCCTTGAGGGTGGTCTTCTTGAGCGCCGCGAGGGCCAGCTCGTTCCCCGCCTTGTCGAGCTTCAGGTACTTCCCGTCCGGCGTCATCACGCCGTACCCGCTGCCCGCGCACTTGAGGAGGCACGACACCGGGTGCTTGTCCGGGTCGCCCTTCACCTTCGCCTGGCACATCTGGTCGATCAGGGAGACGTTCTCCCATGTGGCGGCGAGCGCCGACACCGGCATCCACAGCGAGACCAGCAGGCCCACCAGCAGCTTCTTCATGGCTTCTCTCCTTTCGTGCCGCGCGGCGTGGTCCCACGCCGCGAGGTTCAGGCCCTGGCCTCCCGGGCGGGCGCGGCGCGCGCCGGCGCCTCGCTCGCCACGGACGCCGCCCGCCACTCGGTGAGCCGGGCCAGGGTGAAGGCCGCGGCGGCGACCTCCAGGTCGCGGACCACCAGGTCCCAGAAGTGCGCGGCGAGGGCGAGGTTGGCGGCGATCCCGACCACCCAGGCCGCCATCGCGTAGGCGCCGAGGCGGGTCCAGCGGGTGAGGATGGCGAGCCCCACCGCCGCCTCGAGGACGCCCACGGCGCGCAGGAAGGTCTCGTCCCCCACCGGGAGCAGCCGCTCGGCGAGCGGGCTCAGGTACATCGACCACATGGCCAGCACGTCGAAGAACTTGTCGACGCCGGCCAGGAGGAGACCGGCGCCGAGGGCGACGCGGAGCGCCCACCAGGCGCCGTGCAGGTTCCTGTCCGCCGTGGTCATGGGCCTCGTCCCGGGGCGGTGCGCGAGCGGTACCCATGGTCCGCGGCCGGCGTCTCTGCCCTGAATTCGGCGAGGTCCGATGGGGCCCGGCGGGAGCGGCGCCTACGGGGCCGGAGCCCACCGGGCGAGCGTGAGCGAGTAGCGAGGCGCTCCGTCCGGTCCCTCGCCGGGCTGCATCCGCCCGCCCCACCGCTCGGCGAGCTCCCGGCACAGGGCGATGGCCACGCTCGAGCGGCCGGGGCCGCGCCGGGCGGCCTGGCCGGACCGGCCGGCGCCTTCCACGACGACCTGGACCGTGGCCTCGCCGACGACCACCGAGACCGCGACCGGGTGGGGAGGCTCCGCACGGGAGGAGCCGCCGTTCTCGCCGGCCGTGCTCAGGAGCACGCCGAGGACCCGGGCGAGGTGGGGCTGGCTCGCCCGGACCGGCGGGACGTCCGGCGGGATGTGCCGCTCGAGCACCGGCAGCCGGCCGGTCCGCGCCTCGCAGACGCGGACCGCCTGGTCGAGGGTCTCCGCCAGATCGACGTCGCCCACCGACTCGTCGTTCTCCACGCCCAGCGCCCGCAGGTCCGCGACCATCATGCTGATCCGCTCCAGGGCTTCGAGGGCGTCGCCCAGGGCGGCGCCCACGTCCGCGTCCCGGATCGCGCCGGCGAGCTCGTGCTGGACGAAGCGCACGTTGGAGGTGGCGGAGGCGAGCGGGTTGTTCACCTCGTGCCGGAACCCGGCGACGAGCCGGCCGACCGCGGCCAGGCGCTCCGCCTCGAGCCGGCCCTGCTCGCTCCGCGCCAGCTCGGCGAGCGCCGCGGCCCGGGAGGCCCACGCCTCCCGCTCCCGCCGCCGCATGCGGCGGTAGAGGAGGGCGCTGGCGGTGCCGTAGAACGCGCAGCTGCCGAAGGCGGCGGCCAGGAAGCCGAGCGCGGCGAGACCCTCGCCGGCCGCGGCGCCGAACCTCACCCCGGCGACCGTCCCGGCCAGCCCCACCGCGAGCGTCGTGGCCGGCTCGTCGGGGACCACGATGGTGAGCACGATGGGGACGAAGGCGAGGAAGGGGAGGTAGGGGCTCCGCACTCCACCCGATCCCCCGATCAGCACGGCGAAGCCGGCGACCACGGCGAGGAGGGAGCCGGTGACGATCCAGCGAACCGCGCGGGGGCTCCGCAGCGCCGAGAGCCCGGCGTCCGCGGCGAGCAGTCCCAGGGACACGCCCACCCGCCCGGCCAGGACTGCGCGGTTGCCCCAGCCATACGTGGCGAGCTCCACCGCCAGGAAGGCGAGGTTCAGCCCCTCGATCACCCGGAGGACGCGCCGCCGCTCGGGTCGGGTCGCCTCGGTGAGGTCCGATGGCAGGTCCGCGGCCGCGGGGCTCCGCCCCGGGTCGGCGCTGTCGGTCGGTGACGGCACTCACCCATAGATGACACGAACCCTGCCGCCAGGCACGGAAACGTCCTGCGGCGGAGGCGATCGCGGCTCCCTGCTCGAGACCCGGGCCCGGCTCCGCCGGGGTAGGCGAGGCTCAGCCGCCCAGCTTCGCCCCGAGCCGGAGGAGCCGGCCGGCGCGAGCGGCGGCGGCCTCGATCAGCTCGACCCCGCGCGCCATCGCCTCCTCGAGCGGGATCGGGCCCGGGGCGGCGGTGGCGAGGGCGTCGATGCCTCGCGAGAGGACCTCCTCGGCCCCCTCCCCCAGCCCGCCCGAGAGGCAGAGCACGGGCACGCCGTGGCGCCGGGCCACCGCCGCCACCCCCACCGGCGCCTTGCCCATGGCGGTCTGCCGGTCGGTCTGCCCCTCCCCGGTGATCACCAGGGCCACGCCCTCGAGGAGGCGCTCGAAGCCCGTGGCCTCGAGCACGATCTCCACCCCGGGCCGGAGCCGCGCGGGGGTGAAGTAGAGCAGCCCCGCCCCGAGCCCCCCGGCCGCGCCCGCGCCGGGCCGGTCCGCCACCTCGCGCCCGGTCGCGGCCCTGGCCACCGCGGCGTAGCGCGCCAGGGCGGCGTCGAGGAGCTGCACCATGGCCGGCGTCGCCCCCTTCTGCGGGCCGTAGACCGCCGAGGCGCCGCGCGGCCCGGTGAGCGGGTTGTCCACGTCGCAGGCCACCAGGAGCTCGGCCCCGGCGAGCCGGGGGTCGAGGCCGGCCAGGTCGATGCGCTCGAGCCGCGCCAGGGCGGCGCCCCCCTCCGGCAGCTCGGCGCCGGCCGCGTCCAGGAAGCGCGCCCCGAGGGCGCGCGCCAGGCCCGTCCCCCCGTCGTTGGTGGCGCTGCCGCCGATCCCCACCACCAGGCGGCGGAGGCCCGCGTCGAGCGCCGCGCGCACCAGCTCCCCCGTGCCGAAGGTGGAGGTGATGCGCGGGTCGCGCCGCTCCCTGGGGACGAGGGGGAGACCGGACGCGGCCGCCATCTCGATCACCGCCGTCCGGCCGTCGCCCAGGATCCCCCAGCGCGCCGCCACCTCCTCGCCCAGCGGCCCCCGCACCGCCTGGCGGAGCACGCGCCCGCCGGTGGCGCTCACCAGCGCCTCGACCGTCCCCTCGCCGCCGTCGGCGATGGGGACCTTCACCACCTCGACCTCCGGGAAGACGGCGCGCAGCCCGCGCTCCATCGCCTCGGCCACCTGGAGCGCCGAGGCGCTCCCCTTGAACGAGTCGGGCGCGATCACCACGCGCATGGAGTCCTCCCGGGAGACGGGCTCAGGGCACCAGGTGCGGGAAGAGGAAGGCGTAACCCCACACCATCAGCCCGAGGACGATCAGGTAGGGGACGGTGTACTTGATGGTCTGCCGCATGATGGCGCCCTCGCGCCCGAGGAGCCCCACGGCGCTGGCGGCGATGACGATGCTCTGCGGCGAGATCATCTTGCCCGCCGGGCTGCCGGCGTTGCCCGCCGAGGCCATGAGGACGTCGGAGAGCCCCATCCCCTGGGCGGTGAGCTTCTGCAGGTTGCCGAAGAGGGCGTTGGAGGAGGTGTTGCTCCCGGTGAGGAAGACGCCGATGGTGCCGAACACCGGGGCGAGGGCCGGGTAGACGGTCCGGTGGACCGCCGCGACCAGGCTGTTGGCCATGGTGTTCACCATCGAGATCTGCTTCATGCCCAGCGTCCCCCAGACCGCCAGCTTGGTGGCCGGATCGACGATGGGCAGGGCGAGGTTCATCACCTCGGAGATGGAGAGGATGGAGGCCACCGCCACGAAGGAGGGGACCATCTGCCGGGCCGTCCTGACGAGCTGCTCGCCCACCACCCGGGGCCGGATGCCGAGGAAGGGGAAGGCGAGCAGCCCGGCGAGGAACATGATCGTCCCCGGGCTCTGCAGCCAGGTGAAGGCGTAGGGCTTGTTCGGGTTGTAGATCTGGAACTTCAGCAGCATCCACTCCCAGCCCTTGGCCTTGCCGGCGAAGAGGGGTTTGGTGCTCGGCAGGTTCACCAGGATGATGAGGGCGGCGAGCAGGAGGTAGGGGAGCCAGGAGAGGAAGAGTTCCTTCGGGTGGAACTCGGCAGGCTTGGCCGCGGCCGCCGACTCCCCGGGGAAGAGCCAGGGCTGGTCCTTCTTCGCCCAGGAGAGCCAGAGGGCGGTGGCGGTCAGGCAGACCAGCGAGGCGAGCACGGCGGTGAGCGTGCCGCCGAGCAGGTTCGACACCAGGAGCTCGGTGGCGGAGAAGGAGAGCCCGGTCACCAGGATGGCGGGGAGCGCCCCCTTGAGCCCGCGCCCCTTCGACATCGCGTAGACGGTGGCGAAGGCCATGAGGAAGGCCATGGGCGCCATCAGGCGGCCGGTCATCTGGGCCAGGCGCAGGTTGTCGAGCTGGGTGGTGAGGGCGAGCGTGTCGGTGGGGATGGCGAGCGAGCCGAAGGGCACCGGCCCGGTGTTGGCCACCAGGCAGACCAGCGCCGCCATCATCGGGTCGTACCCGAGCCCCACCAGGATGCTGGCGGGGATGGCGACGGGGGCGCCGAAGCCGCAGATGCCCTCGAGGAAGGCGCCGAAGCCGAAGGCGATGAGCAGGGCCTGGGCGCGCCGGTCCACCGTGAGGTTGGCCATGGCGCCCTGCATCTTGGCCATCCAGCCGGTGGCCTTGAGGACGTTGTAGACGACCAGCGCGCCGAACGGGATCCACATGATGGGGAAGAGCCCGAAGAGCGCCCCCTGGAGCGCGGCGAGCAGCGTCACCTTGACCGGGAGGCCGAACCAGAGGATCGCGACCAGGACGGTGACCGCCCAGGCCGCCGGCGCCACCTTCACGGCGGGCCGCATGAGGATGGGAAGGCCGACGAGGAGCACGAGCAGCGGCGAGGCGGCGACCAGGGCGGCGAGCATGCGCGGACCTCCGGGGTGAGCCCGGGAGCGTAGCCGATGGCACCGGGCCGCGGCTGCACGATCTGGTGCGACAAGTTCGCCTGGTGTGGGTCCGGCCCTCTCCCGGCGGCGCCTCGCCTACGTGACGCCTCGCGTCGCGAGGTGGCGGGCGAAGTCGGCGTCCAGGGTCTGCACGTGGACGACCATGGCGCGCGCGGCCGCCAGGCTCGCCCCGAGCGACAGCCCGCCGCCCGCCGTCGCGCGGCTCTCCTCGACCGCGCGGAGCCAGCCGGCGTGCTCGCGCTCGTGCTCCTCCGCCCCGCGATGACGGTAGCGCCTCATCAGCTCGGCCTCGTAGTCGAAGTGGCCGCGCACCAGGGAGAGCAGGTCCTCGAGGATCGCGGGGCCCTGCGGCGGCTCGCCCCCCGCCAGCTGGGTCCGGATGAGCGCGTCGGCGAGGCGGCGCTGGAGGCCGTGCTCGACGTCCATGCGGGCGTGACCGAGCGACAAGGGTTCGGCGGACCGCGGGCGGCAGACCTCGGCGAGCAGGCTGCGGAGGGCGTCGCGCTCGACCGGCGCCTCGAGCCAGCCGGCCCAACCTTCCCCGGCCCGGGGCCGCCGGGCCGGGGCGGACAGCGCCACGAGGGGGACGTCGCGGGCGTCCGGGTGACCGTGGATCCGGGCATGGAGACGCTCGCCCTCGGCGTCGTTCGCCGGCAGGTCGAGGAAGATGGCGGCGGCCCGGCCGCCGGCGCCGAGCGCCTCCAGGGCCTCGGCGCCCCGGGCCCCCTCGACGTCGAAGCCGTCTCCCTCCAGGGCGCTCGCCACGGCCCGGCCCGCGCCGGGATCGGCCTCCACCACCAGGATCCGGGGCGGCGTCACGCCCAGCGGTTACGCGGTCGGGCCGGTGCGCGCCAGGCCATCGCGGGCCGGGGCTCGTGGCGGGCTGCGGCGCGCCCGGCAGGCCCTCCTGCACCCTCCGGGGTCGAGGTCGCCTACTGTGCGCGAGGCCGCCGCGCGGACGCCCGCGCCCGGAGCCCGTGCGACAGGCTGCCTCCCGCCCTCTCGGTGAGGCCACGTGTCGCGTGGCTCCGGCGCGAACGCGGAGAGCGGTGGTGCTAGGTTTTCTGGAATGAGGGTCGAGCTGGACCGCCCGCGCTGCCGCGTTCGCATCCTCGCGGGCGTCGCCTGGACCTGCCTGCTGCTCGGGATCTTCGCCCTCTGGTTCGCCAGTCACCGGGAGCTGGACGCGCGGAGCCCCGGCCCCGTCCGCGCCGCCCCGCGGCAGGCCACCCAGCGCCTGGCGTCGCTGCCCGAGACCCAGCCCACCGCGGCGCGGTGAGCCCTCGGCCGCGGGCGAGGCGCCCCGCGGCCGGCCCTCCCTCCGGAGCCCGCGGGCCGGGGTGGACTCCGCTCCTCAATTATGGATATGTATATCCTCAATATCGGAATATGGCCCTGGCGAAGGCGCTCTTCCCCGGGGTGAGCCCGGTCCGCTGCGCCTTCCTCGGCCCGCTGGTCGGGGCGCTGGCTCGCCCGGTGGGGGCTCGCCGAGCTGCCCTGCGGACCGTCGGGCCAGGCGAGCTCCCGGTCTCGAGCCCGATCCCGTGCCGCCGTGTGGGGGGCGCCGGCGCCCCTCGCGCGGGACCCAGGGTGCCGCTCGCTCCCCGACCGCGGCCATGCGAGCGAGGGACGGCTCGCCGGCGGCCGAGCTGGTCCTCGTGATTCCGCCGGGTTGCGAGCCGCGCCGAGCGCCAGGCGAGGTCCGGGACCGACCGCACCCGGCCGCCAGATGGCACGGAGGCTGCTTGGAGAGCGTGATCGGCGGCCTGCTCGCGGCACGGCACCCCCTCGGCTCAGGAGCTTGCATGTTCGACCGGCTCAAGATCGGGACCGTGCTCTCCCTCGGCTTCGTCGCCGTCCTGGCGGCCGCGCTCGGCATCGCGCTCGCCGCCTGGCAGGGGCTGGGGGCGGTCGGGCAGGGGATGACCCATCTCCCGGAGACCATCCCGAGCCTCAGCGTGCTCGACCGCCTGGATCGCACGGACCTGGGCGGGGAGCTCTAGAGGTTGCTCCCGGCCCCGCACGGGCCAAGGATGAACGGATGGGCTTCCAGATCCTGATCGTGGACGACTCGCCGGTGACCCGGAAGATGGTTCGCCGGGCGCTCGCCTCGTGCGGTCTCCAGCTGGACGAGGTGCACGAGGCGGCCGACGGGGCCGAGGCGCTCGCCCTGCTCGCCACGCGGCGCGTCGACCTGGTGCTGGCGGACGTCAACATGCCCGTCATGGGAGGCGAGGAGCTGGTGGAGCGCATGGCCCGGGATCCGGGCCTGGCCGGCATCCCGGTGATCGTCGTCGCAACCCCCACGAGCGAGGAGCGGGTGCGGCGCCTGCTCGCCGCGGGCGCCCGGGCCTACATCGCCAAGCCCTTCGGCCACGACGCCCTGCGGGACGCCGTGGTCGGCGTCCTTCGCGGGAAGCCGTAGCGCCGCTCAGCGGATCCGGCGGAGCCCGAGCCGCAGGGTCCCGTACGCCGCGCCGGCGAGCGCGAGGACGGCGAGCGGCAGGACGTGCCCCGCGAGCACGTGGTCGGGCACCGCCAGCGGGCACCAGAGCTCGACCATCACCGCCGCCCAGGCGCCGGACGTGGCCCCGAGGGCCGCGCCGGCGAGGGAGGGGTGGCGCGGATCCAGCCTGCGGCCCAGGTGCGCCAGCACCAGGAAGGGCCAGGGGGCGGTGAGCGCGGTGAGGGCGAAGCACCTGACGCCCACCCGGACGAAGGGATCGGCGTAGGTCGAGTGCCAGAGGACGAGCCAGGCGCCCACCAGGAGCGGCACGCCGATGGCCACGGCCAGCAGCTGCCCCCGCGCCGGGGAGAGCATCGAGCGGCCGGCGGGGAGGGAGAGCCAGGTGGCGGTGACGGCCAGGGCCACGGTGCCGGCCAGGATCCACGCGCCGCTCGCCGTCGGCCTCCCGGCCGCGTGCGCCGGGCCCCCGAAGAGCATCAGCAGGGCGACCATGGCCGTCGCCGCGAGCGCCGCCCGCACCAGGCCGGGGACCAGGCGATCGGCCCGCGGCGCCACGGGGTGCCCCCGGGCGTCGGCGAGCACGCGGAGCTTCAGGGCCTCGGAGGGCGCGAGACGGAGCGGGGAGGGATCGGGGGGCCTCATGAGGTCATTCCTCTCTCGATGGGGGTGGCGTCGACTTCGGCCTCCTCCGGGGCGGGCGGCGCCGGGCCCGCCGGGGACCCCTCCCCCTCCGGGGCTGTTCCGGCCAGGTGGCGCTGCAGGGCGAGCTTGGCGCGGTGGGTCCGGATCTTCACCATCCCCGGGGTGATCCCCAGGACCGCCGCGGTCTCGGCGACCGACAGCCCCTCGAGCTTCACGAGCTGGAAGGCCTCCCGGAGCGCCGGGGGGAGAAGGTCGAAGGCGCGCCGCGCCGCACGCTCCTCCTCCTTCAGCGCCAGGGCCTCGTCCGCCGCGAGCTCCGTCGAGCGCTCCTCGACGCCCGGGCCCTCCGCCCGCAGCCGCTCCCGGCCCCCTCGCCGCGACGCGTCGATGACCAGCCGGCGCGCGATGGCGTAGGACCAGGCCAGGACCGCGGCCCCCCGCACGAAGCTCCCGCGGGCCGAGTGCATCTGGAAGAACGTCTGCTGCACGACGTCCTCCGCCAGGTGCACGCTGTGGGTCCGCCGGAGCACGTACCGGTAGAGCCGCGGGGCGAGCGCGTCGTAGAGCGTCCCGAACGCTCCCTCGTCGCCATCCGCGTACCGCTCCATCGCCTGATCGGCGAGCGTCTGCGAGGCGGCGGCGTCCCGGCTGCCGTAGACCTTCGTCATCGGAGCGACCCGACCCAGGACGGCTTGCACGCTCCACCTCGCTGCGCGCAATACGCACCGGGGGCGAACGGGTTACAGGGGCGGCCGCGCCGGCGAGCTTCCGCGGCGCGGGCCGCGCCCTTCCTTCCGGCGAACGGGACCTTAGGCGACGCGCGTGCCCCTCGACTCCACTTGGGTAGGGCGCCCGGCGCGGAGGGGTTCCCGCTCGAGGTGCGCCGCCGCCCGCTGCTCGTCGATCCGGGTCGCCTCCCGGAGCCCGAGCGGAGCGATGGGGGCCCAGGCGATCCGTCCCCAGGCGATCCAGACCCCGGCGACGGCGAGGAGCAGGTTGGGGACGGGCTGGCCGAAGCCCCCTGCGGTCTCGGGCATCGCCGCCCCGAGCAGCGCCACGCCGGCGAGGCAGCCGGCCGCCACCGGGGTGAGCCGGGGCAGGACGGCGGTCGCCGCGGGGAGGATCACCGCCAGGGAGCCGGCGAGCTCGACCAGGGCGACGGGACGGAGGAGCGCCGCCGGCGCCCGGGCGACGAGGTGGAGCCCCTGCTGCAGATCGGCCGGCGGGACGCAAGCCTTGAGCAGCCCGAGGACGTGGAAGGACCCGGCGACCGCCCACTGGAGGATCCAGAGGGACGTGTTCAGCGGCTGGCGGCTGGGCTCGGTCATGGCGGCTCCCCCACGCGTCGTGTGCGCGCTTCCGGCGAGCCATACGCGCAGCGAAGGCCCCGGTTACGGCCAGCCCAGGGCCTCGCGCCCGTCGACGAGACCAGCGAGCGGCAGCGTGTCCAGCGTCCGCGCGAGGTCGGCCACCAGGTCGGCCGGATCCTCCAGGCCGACGGAGAGCCGGATCACCCCGTCGGCGATCCCGGCCCGGTGCCGGGCCTCCGGGGTCATCGAGGCGTGGGGCATCGAGGCCGGGTGGGCCACCAGGCTCTCCACCCCGCCCAGGCTCTCGGCCAGCGTGAACCAGCGCAGGGTGCGGAGCACGTGGTCCACCCGCGCCTGGGTGAAGCCCCGGAGCTCGAAGGAGAGCATGCCGCCGAACCCGCGCCGCTGAGCCCTCGCCAGGGCGTGCTGGGGGTGGGTGGGGAGCCCGGGGTAGTGGACCCTGGCCACCGCCGGGTGGCCGGCGAGGAACGCGGCCACCGCCTGGGCGCCCGCCTCGTGCGCCCGCATCCGGAGGGGCAGGGTCTTGAGGCCCCGCAGGACCAGGAAGGCGTCGTGCGGCGACTGGGAGGTGCCGAGGAGGTTGTTCACCGACTGGATGCGCTGGGCGAGGGCCGCCCGCCCCGGCGCGGCCACCACCGCGCCGCCCACCACGTCGCTGTGGCCGTTCAGGTACTTGGTGGTGGAGTGGACGATCAGGTCCGCCCCCAGCTCGAAGGGGCGCTGCAGCGCCGGCGACAGGAAGGTGTTGTCCACGACCGCGAGCGCGCCCCGGGCGCGGGCGAGCGCCGCCACGGCGCGGACGTCGGTGAGCCGGAGGAGCGGGTTGGAGGGGGTCTCGATCCAGACCATCCCCGTGCCGGGCCGGAGGGTCCGCTCGACCGCCGCGAGGTCGGCGAGGTCGAGGTAGGTGACGTCGAGGCCGCCTCCTCTGCACCGTCGACCGCTCCGCCCACCCCGCCCCTGGCGGCGTGCCGGGCGGGACGATGGTGAAGTGGTAGGCCGGGTTGCCGGGGACGTTGGAGTCCAGGTGGACGTCGTCGGGCCTGAGGGGCTCCGGGCGGCCGGCGGGCGGGGGCTTGGGCATGGGCGCTCCTCGAGGCGGGGCGGGGGACATGGAGGTTCTAACGGCCGGGGAGCCGCCGGCAGGGGGGTCGTTCCACCGGTGCACCGCTGTGTTTCCCGAGCTCGGCTGGTCCGGGCGCCCGCGGTGCCCTATGAAGCGGGGAGCTCACGAGGTCCCCATGACTGCCGCCCTCGCGCTTCCCCGCTCTCCCAGCCGACCGATCGACCCGATCTTCCACGAGCGCTGGTCGCCCCGCGCCTTCACCGGCGAGGAGCTCCCCCTCGAGACGCTGATGGGCCTCTTCGAGGCGGCCCGGTGGGCGCCCTCGGCGAACAACGCGCAGCCCTGGCGCTTCGTCTACGCGCTCCGCGGCACCCCGGCCTTCGACCGGTTCCTCGCGGTCCTCGCGCCCGGCAACCAGGCCTGGGCGGGCAAGGCCTCGGCGCTCGTCGCCCTGGTGTCGCAGGACCGGATGGCGGTGCCCGGGAAGGAGGAGCCCGTCCCGAACCGGACCCATTCGTTCGACGCGGGCGCAGCCTGGGCGCAGCTCGCGCTCCAGGCGCACCGCTGGTCCTGGAGCACCCACGCCATGGGGGGCTTCGACCGCGAGAAGGCGCGCGACGCGCTCTCGCTCCCCGCGGACCACACCGTCGAGGTGTTCATCGCCATCGGGCGAAGGGGCGATCCCTCCGGCCTCCCCGACTGGGCGCGGGCGCGCGAGCAGCCCAACGACCGGAGGCCGCTGGCGGAGCTGGTGCACGAGGGGTCGTTCGGCGGCTGAGCCGTCACGTCCGGCGCGCGACCCGCGTCCTCGGGTCAGTCCCGCTCGACGTCCGCGTTGGCGTCGTTGCGAACGTAGCCCTCGTCGTGGATCTCGAAGGTCGACGGAGGGATCGGTCCTCGATCCACGGCCGTCACCCTCCACGAGAGTCGCCCGTCCTCCGCCTGGATGAGGAGCGGGATCCGGCTCCGCGGGCTCCAGCAGACGTGGGTGGTCCGCCCGCCCTGGGCGAGGTCGTACCAGCGGCAGCCCTCCACCGCCGGCGGTGCGCCCTCGGGGGCGGGAGCCCTCGCCAGCCGGTAGGCGCCCAGGGGGTGCCTCAGGCCATGGGCGAGGTCGAACCAGTCGGTGAAGCTCCCGATGCGGTAGAGGTTGGTCCGGTCGATCCGGGTGTGGATCCGCCGCTTCCGGTCCAGGATGGAGAGGTGGAACTCGGGATCGGCGGGCGCGCGGAAGGCGTAGGTCTCGAGCGCCTCGTCGGTGCGCCGCCGCACCTGGCGGTCTCCCTCGCGCCAGACCTCCAGCCGGTGCTCCTCCCCTCGCGGCGAGGTGAACACCACCGCGTAGTGGAGGGCGGCCGGCTCGCCGCGCGTGCTGAACGCCTGGTCGAAGGCGAGCTCCTCGCCCCGCGCCGCGGGCGAGAGCGCCGTCGCCAGGCAGAGCGCGGCGAGCCGGAGGCGTCCTCCGCTCATCGTCCCTCCTACTGCCTGACCGCCCTGGCGTAGTCGAAGTACCGGTACGTCTTCCCGTCCACGGTCAGGTCCTTCACCGCCAGGTCGATCGCGTAGGTGCCGGCGGCGAGCGCCGGGTCGGGGGTGTGCCCGGTCGGATCGGTCGGCAGCTCGAAGGTGAGCCCCGTCGCGGTGCTGCTGGTGACCGTCGAGGCCGCCACGCTGGGCGTCGACTTGCTCGCCGGCGCCACCAGCCCCTCGTTGAGGACGCGCCCGTCGGCCTGCGGCATCGAGAGGCCGAGCACATGGGCCACGGTCGGCGCCACGTCGACGTTCCCCGAGGGGCCGAGGATGGTGGCGCCGGAGAGGAAGGAGGGGCCGTTCGCGATCAGCGTGTTGTGCACGTCGGCGATGCCGAAGCTGCCGTGCATGCCGCGCTGGCCGGCCCCGAAGCTCTCGAACTCGATCCCCGGCGTCCCCTGGATCGAGGCGGTGTCGTCCCAGGCGAACGTCACCACCACGTCGGGCTGCCCGTTGTTCTGCCGGGTCGCGTTCTCGAGGTTCGCCTGCGCCATGGTGAGCGTACCGGGGATGGCGCCGTAGCGGCTGTCGACGAAGATCGCGCCGTACTCCTCGCGCCGCTGGAGGAACGCCACCAGGTTCTGCACCGTGGTGAGGTCGTGGCTCGGGACGTAGAAGTAGTCGGAGCCGCCGTTGGCGGCCACCACGATGCCGTTCGCCGGCAGGCTCCCCGGCGCCGGGACGTTGAACCGCGCCACCGGCGTGGCGAGGGACGCGCTGATCGCCTGGAACTTGGTCCCGGCGGTCCCGCAGAGGGACCCGCTGGCGTCCACCTGGACCGGGACGGTCGGAACCCCCGCGGCGCTCAGCCCGTACATCGAGTCGGTGCTGCACCCGGAGCCGTCGTAGGCCTGGAAGCCGCGGTAGGTGAGCAGGTCGGCGGACCGCACGTCACCGGAGAAGGAGTAGCCGGTGGCGCTCGGCGCCCCCAGGGCCGCCGTGGTGGTGCCGCTGGTCGAGCCGTTCACCGGCGCGCCGCTGGGCAGGGTGGTGGAGGGCGTGATCGCCCGCAGCGGGTAGAGGGCGAGGGGGCCCGAGACGCTGGAGTGCCCGTGGTCGGAGACCACGATCACGTTGGTGGTCCCGTCCATGCCGCTGGCGCGCAGCCCGGCGATCAGCTCCCCCAGGCGGGCGTCCTGGGAGCGGAGGCCGGCGGTGGCGTTCGGCGTCCCCGGGCCGTAGCCGTGCTCGACGTTGTCCGGGGTGCGGAACCAGATGAGCGACAGCATCGGCTTCTTGGCGGGGAGGAGGTACTGGGTGAACAACCGCATCATGTACTTGTTGGCCGCGTCCTCGGGCGCCCCCTGTGTGGCGTCGGTGGGATCCCGGCTGGCGATGGAGATCACGCCGCCCGGGTCGTAGGCGGTGGTGTTGAAGGTCACGTATCCGGCGCGGGCGGTCGGGTTGCCGTTGTCGGCGGCGAGGGTGACGGCGTCCGCCCCCGAGTAGCCCTTCACCGTGTTGGTGGGCAGGGCGTAGCCGGCGGCCTGCAGCTCGGTCACCAGGCTGCGCGGGAGCACGCTGTTCTCGTCGAGGAAGTAGCCGCCCCGCCCGAGGTCCTGGATGTAGGCGGCGCCGGACTTGCCCACGGTCGCGGTCACCATGCCGGAGGCCTGCGCCGAGGCGAAGAGGGTCTTCACCAGGAGCAGCTGGCCGCCGTAGTAGGCGTCGAGCGTGGTGAGGACCTGGTAGTCCTCGGTGAACACCGGATCCACGTAGTCCTGGCTCGTCCCGCCCGCGCCGTTCCCCACCGGGATGGTGCTGGAGGCCCCCTGGGGCGGGGTCCAGAAGGTGTTGCCGTAGAAGCCGCTGGTCTTGGGGAACGACCCGGTGGCGAAGGACGACCCGTTCATCATCGTGAACGTCGGGTAGGTCGAGTGGTTGTCGCTGAAGTTGGTCCCGGCCTGGCGGAGCTCGTAGAGGTTGGGCGTGACGGCGGCGCTCACCGAGTCCGGCCGGAGCCCGTCCCAGACCATGATGATGGTGCGGGTGGGGGTCGGGCCGGAGGGGGTGGAGCTGCCGGAGGAGGTCTTGCAGCCTCCGAGCAGCGCGCCGGCGGCGAGCGTTGCGATGACGATCCGGGTCGACGTCATGGTCCGATGTCCTCCTGGCTCTTCCGGTGGCCCTCGCTTCACCGGTCGTGATGTCCGCGGCCCGGCACCCGGGCCGCCCACCTGGGTAAGCCCGGGCCGTGGCGGGGGCGAGCCGATCCTGTCGCAGAACGGTGAAGCACCCATTCCGATACGCCCCTTCGTGTTTCCGGCTTCGCCACGGCGCCGTCGCCGGCGAATGGTCTGCTCCCCCTCGTGAACGACCCCGTGCCCGTGTGCCTCCGGTGCTGGCTGCCGCTCGGCGAGCGCCCCTCGGCGGCGACCCATTCCCTGACGGTCTGCTGCGGCGCCGACGAGCCGCTGCTGCTCCTCCTCTGCGCGAGGTGCAGCGCGCTCCTGCCGGACGCCGTGGCGCGCGATCGGTTCCTCGAACGCGCCGCGGCCCTGGCGCCCTTCGAGACCTCCGCCCCGACCGGTGGCGGCGTCCGCGTCGTCGTGTGGGCTCGCCCGGGACGCCGCGCGGCGGAGGCGGCGTGAGGGGAACGCGCACCGGGGAGGGTCGCTGCCGTCGGTGTGGAGCAGGCGTGGAGGAGGCGCCCGCCGCGCTCGCGCACCACCTGTTCGTCAGGGTGGACGGCGAGGTCCGCGAGGTGGTCCTGCGGATGTGCCACCCCTGCGGCGCGGGGTTCCCGACGGTCCGCGATCGCGACGAGTACGCGCGGCTCACGTACTTCGGGTAGGCCCGGGCCTCGTCGTCAGCCGGCCGGAGCCCCATCGGCGCGGGGGAGCAGGATCTCGACCAGGGTGCCGCGCCCGACCTCGCTCTCCAGGCGGATGTGGCCCCCGCTGTGCCGGACGATGCCGTAGACCGTCGCCAGGCCGAGCCCGGACCCACCCCCCGCGGCCTTGGTGGTGAAGAAGGGCTCGAAGGCCCGCTCCCGGACCTCGGGGGTCATGCCGGTGCCCGTGTCGCGGACCGCGAGCCGCACCTCGGCGCACCGGGTCGCGGGGCCGGGCCGGCCCTCCGCCCGGCCGGCCTGGATGGTGACCCGACCCCCGTCGGGCATGGCGTCCCGCGCGTTGACGACCAGGTTCAGGAGCACCTGCTCGAGCTGGCCCCGATCGCAGAGGGCCGGCACCGGCTCGCCGTCGAGGTCGACGACGAGCTCGACCTTCTCTCCCGCCAGGCGGCGCAGGAGGTGCTCGCTCCCGCGGACCACGGCCGCCACGTCGACCGCCGCCGGGGTGACGAGCTCGCTGCGCGCGAAGGCGAGCAGCTGGCGGGTGAAGGCGCTCGCCCGCTCGGCGGCCTCGCCGATCTGCTCGGCGTCCGCGGCGGCGGGGTCGGCCCGCTCGCGCAGCTCGGCCTGGAGGGTGCTGGCGCAGCCGAGGATCACGGACAGGAGGTTGTTGAAGTCGTGGGCCACGGCGCCCGCCATCCGACCCAGGCTCTCCATGCGCTGGGCGGCGGCCAGGGCCGCCCGGGCCCGCTCTCGCTCGGCCTCCGCCGCCTCGCGGGCGGCGCGCTCGGCGCGCTCACGCTCCAGGGCGCGCCGGACGTCGGCCGCCTCCCGCTCGAGCCGCCGGAGGACGTGGACCACGGCGAAGGCCGCCGAGCCGCCGAAGAGCGCCAGGACCACTGCGCCGCGGATCCAGGACTCGGCCACCTCCGGGCTCCACATCTCCGCCTGGATGGGGGGCACGTGGCGGCCGAGCACCAGCGCCCCGTCCACCCCCGAGCCGGCGACGGAGATCGCGAGCGCCGCCAGCGCCCCCCGGCGGCCGAAGAACACCCCGGAGAGCACCACGACCACGAGGAAGATGGCCATCGAGCCGGCATTGAAGCCGGCACGCAGCTGCACCAGGAGCCCGAGCAGCCCGAGGAGGGCGAGGAACGCCGCCGCGCCGGCGCGGTACGGCAGGCGCGCGGCCACGACGCGGAGGGCGGGGAAAGCGAGCGCGTAGCCGCACAGCCAGATCCCCGTCGCATCGATCGCGCCTCGCAGCAGGATCTGGACGAGGATCACCGCGGCGATCGTCGGGAGGACGATGGCTGCCATCGTCAGGCCGGAGCGGAGGACGCCCTGGCGGAGCGGGTCGAGCTCGAGGTCGTGGACGGCGAGGGGGGAGGCCATGGCAAACGGTTTACGTCCCCAGGGCTATACCGGAGGGTCCAGCTCCTCGCCGGGACAACGACCCACCTGGAGCAGATGCTTCGGCGGGCCGAGTGATTTCGACCCGGCGGCGACTCCCGCCGTTCGATCCCCCGCGGGCTGCCCCCAAGTAGTGAACGCCGTCCCCGATCCGCTCGAGCGGCGGTGGCCCTGTGACGCCCGCCGCGGTGAGACGGGCGACGCTCCTCGACGCGCGGGAGGGACCGGGGCCGGCCCGGCGCCTCGGGCTGCTCTCCGTCGCGCGCCGTCCGGGCGACCTCCTCTGGATCAGGTACCGGGTGCGCTGGCCGACCCTGGAGCGCTACCCGCGGGGCGCGGCCGCTCGCGGCCCCAGGTGCACGGGCCCGGGGGAGAGCTCCATCTCCGCGGCGACGCGCCCGGACGCGGCCGGCCCGGCGATCCGGGAGACGAGGCGCAGCCCGAGGTCGAGGCCGCTCGTCACCCCGCCCGCGGTGACCACGTCCCCGTCGTCCACCACCCGCGCCGCCTCCATCACCTCCGCCCCGGCCCGCGCGAGATCGGCCAGCGCGCTCCGGTGGGTGACCGCGGGGCGCCCTCGCAGCAGTCCGGCAGCGGCGACGAGCAGCGCCCCGGTGCAGACCGAGGCGATGCGGGCGCCTCGCGCGTGGGCGGCGGCGATGGCCCTCGGAAGGTCCCCTCGCCGGGCCTCCCCCCAGGCGCCGCGCTCCGCCCGCTCCCCCCACCCGCCGCCCGGGATGACGAGCCAGTCCGGGGCGCCGAGCGGCCCGCCGGGGCGGAGCCGGAGCCCGTTCGCCCCCTCCACCTCCCGCGCCTCGCCCACCGTCACCAGCCGGCAGGAGAGGGGGGCCCCTCCCCGCTCGGCCTGCCGGAGCACCTCCCAGGGGCCGAGGGCATCGAGCTCGTCCCAGCCGTCGAACAGCGCGATCTCCACCGTGGTCATGGGGCTCCTCCCCCGCTCGCGAACCGCTGCCGGTACTCCCGGGGCGCGACCCCGAGGCGCCGCCGGAAGGCGCGGCGCAGCGCCTCGCGGGTTCCGAACCCGCAAGCCTCCGCCACCGCCTCCACCCCGGCCCGCCCCTCCTCCATCCGGCGCCGGGCGGTCTCGACGCGGACCCCCTCGATCCAGCGCGCAGGCGTCGCGCCCACCTCCCGGGCGAAGACGCGGGCGAAGTTCCGCGGGCTCATCGCCGCCCGCCGCGCCAGCGCCGGGACCGAGAGCTCGGCCTCTGGGTGCTCCAGGGCGAAGGCCTGCAGGTCGCGGATCGCGTCCCGCTCGGCGAGCTGCGCCGAGAGCTGGGCGCTGAACTGCGACTGGCCCCCGGGGCGCCGGGCGAAGAGCACCAGCTCCCGCGCCACCGAGAGGGCCACCTCGCGGCCGTGATCCTCCTCCACCATCGCCAGCGCCAGGTCCATGCCGGCGGTCACCCCGGCGGAGGTGTAGACGCCCCGGTCGCGGACGAAGATCCGGTCCGGCTCCACCCGGACCTCCGGGTGCTCGGCGGCGAGCTGGGCGCAGGACCGCCAGTGCGTCGTGGCGCGCCGCCCGTCCAGGAGCCCGGCCCGCGCCAGGAGCAGCGCGCCGGTGCAGACCGAGCCGAAGCGGCGCACGCGCCGCCGGGCGGCGCGGAGCCAGGCGTGCAGCGCCCGGTCGTCGAGCAGCGCCCGGACACCCTGGCCGCCGGCGACGAGCAGGGTGTCGACCGGCTCGCGAAGGCGCGAGAGGGCCCGATCGGCCACCAGCGAGTAGCCGGAGGAGCTCGCCAGCGGCCCGCGGCGCCGGGCGATCACCAGGGTCGCGTAGGCCTGGCCGGAGTCGCCCCGCTCCTCCCGCAGCCAGCGTGCCGCGCGGCCGAAGACCTCGAGGGGCCCCACCACGTCGAGCGCCTGGACACCGGGGAAGGCGAGCACGGCGATCGTGCGGTCCGCCCGGGGGGAGCTTGGCCTCGACATGCCGTGCAGGGTGCGCCGGACGGCAGCTGGCAGCAAGGACGATGATGCCACCTTCTCTGCCAACCCCCTCCGGACCTCGGGCTCCGGACCTCCCGCTCGTACCAGGCGAAGAGCGCGTCGGTCAGCGCCTCCGGCTTCCCGGAGAGGAGCTGGAACGCGGCCGCGCAGCCGTTCAGGGCGCCGCAGAGCGTCGCCCACCCCTGCACGCCGCCGGCCCCCTAGACGAACGTCGTCTCCCTCGACGCGGGGTCAGCCCGAGGGTGACCCGAGGCGCGGAGCGGACTTGCGCGCATCACGCGGGCTGATGGCTCATCCCGGATTGCGATCGCTTGGTGCGCGCCGGCGCGCGGGGCGAGGCAGAACGCCGCCATCCGTCCGGCTGATGGCGTATCCGCACAGGCGAGGCGCCATTCCGATCGACGGAGCGTACGCTCTACCGGTCCAGCCGATCGGCCCGTCGCCCGACGCTGGCCTCCTGGGAGGGAGCGATGTCCAAGATCCGGTTCGCACTGATGGCCGCCCTGTGCCTGGCCTCGCTCGCCGCTCCTCGCGCGCCGCGCGCGGAGGAGAAGCGGAGGGAGGAGCCGGCCAAGGCGGTGGAGGCGCCGAGGACGCTCGAGGGCTACGTCGAGCAGGAGAAGGCCTTCTTCGAGTACCTCCGGCAGAACCACCCCATCTTCAAGTACGAGAAGGAGGGGCGGCTGGTCGGCAAGTACCACGTGAGCGACCGGGAGGAGGAGTTCCTCGAGGAGGGCGGCGGGAAGGCGTACGCCGAGACGTACGGGCGGCCCGGGTCGATCACCTACCGGCTCGGCGCCCAGTCGATCCTGGACCTCCCCAACCAGTACGTGGGCTCGAAGAAGTGCGGCGAGTGCCACCCGGTCCAGTACGAGAAGTGGCTCCGCTCCCGGCACAACCTGGTGGTCCGGTTCCCCGACGAGATCACCGAGGTCCCGAGCCTCACCACCCCGCTCTACGGCAGCCAGGCCTCGGTGCTCCCCCCGGGCATCACCCCGGACGCGGTGTTCGCCATCATCGGGACCCCGCGGACCAAGTACGGCTTCCTCGACGCCTGGCTGGTGCGAGGCACTTACCACGTCGAGGGCGGCCTGCTGAAGGACGGGACCGGCACGCTGGTCGCCGGCGGCAACCAGTTCTCCCGCAGCTGGGCCGAGTCGCTCACCCCGGCGCTGGCGAAGAAGACGGCGGAGTGGATCCCGGGCTTCCCCACCAAGCTCGAGGACTTCGGGGACCAGGGCAGCAACCAGTGGGGGATGAACTCCTACGGCTCGAAGAACCGCAAGACCATGCTCTTCCAGCCCGCCTCCGCGTACTGCGAGGTCTGTCACTCCTTCAAGTTCGACTTCAAGAGCCAGGCCGAGCTGATCCAGGCCCTGGGGAAGCCCGAGGAGCTCCGCAAGCACACCATCAACAAGGGGATCAGCTGCGAGGAGTGCCACGGGGCCGGCGCCCACCTGGTGAACGCCCGGGCCTCGAGCCCCTCCAACTGCGAGCGCTGCCACCAGCGCTTCTCCTGGCTCGCCGACGAGGCGAAGAAGAACCCGGCCCAGGGGTTCAACTCCTTCTTCAAGACCGCCTGCCCGTCCTGTGGCACCGAGGGCTCCCAGGCCTACTTCACCGCCCACCGCGAGAAGGGGATGACCTGCTCGACCTGCCATGACCCGCACGAGGTCACGGCCAACGACTGGAAGGATCCCTACACCGTCCCGGGCCTCAAGAAGCAGTGCAAGGACTGCCACGCGGACCAGGCCGCCTTCTTCGCCCGGAACACCATCCACGGCACCAACAAGTGCGAGAGCTGCCACATGCCGGTGATGATGAGCTGCGAGAACTTCGCCTCCATCCAGTTCCCGGACCAGGCCGGCCTCGACGCCCAGCGCACCGCCCACATCTGGAAGATCCGGGTCGACCCGGAGGCGAAGAGCCTCAACCCGCCGCCGGGCAAGCCGCGCACCGCGCGCGACGTCCAGTGGCGGCTCGCCAAGCAGGACGGGAAGCCCTTCATCGACCTCCAGTGGTCGTGCGGCCGGACCAGCTTCGGCGACGGCAACCTGGCGGTGGGCTGCCACAGCCCGACCCTCTCCCAGCTCCCCAAGGAGCTGCACTTCACCAACCAGAAGCAGATCTACGACCGGGTGATGACCTGGGAGAAGCCGGTGAAGGACGGGCTGGCCGCGGTCCAGGCGGTGATCGCCAAGGCCCGGCCCGCCCTGGCCGCCTCGAAGCAGCCGCAGGCGAAGCGGGCCCAGGCGCAGCTCATGCTCAACCAGGCGGCCGAGATCGTCGAGGCGATCCAGAAGGACGGCTCGTCGGGCGTCCACGCGCCGGCCTACACGCTCCAGCGGGTCAACGAGGCCAAGCTCCTCTCCGAGGGCGCGCTCGAGCTCGCCGCCGGCGGCGGCGCCACCAAGGTCGGGATGCGGTAGGCGGGGGCGGCGCGGGGCTCCTCCCCCCCCGGGAGCTCCGCGCCGCCGCCCTCGGACCGGCCATGCCCCACGCGCTCGCGCTCCTCGCCGCGCTCGTCCTGGCCGGCCCCCCGGCGCCGCTCACCTCGCTCACGCCGGACGAGGTCGAGGCGCTGCTCGGGAAGCCCGGCGTCGTGATCCTCGACGTGAACGTCCCCACCGTCTGGGAGGACCACCACCTGCCGGGCGCCGTCCACGTGGACGACCCCGACCTGGCCCGCTTCCTCCCGGCGGACAGGGGCGCCACCCTGGTGTTCTATTGCTACTCGCCGCAGTGCACGGCGAGCGAGGAGGCGGCGCGGGAGGCCGCGCGGCTCGGGTACCGGGACGTGCGGATCATGCCCGCCGGGATCCAGGGCTGGATCAAGGCGGGGAAGCGCTTCGAGGCCGAGTGAGGAGGCGGCGGCCGCGCTAACGCAGCACCGGCGGGTTGCGCCGCGCCCAGCGGAGGAACTGCCCCGCGATCCCCGCCACCTCGACCGAGGGCAGCGCCCAGGCGAAGGAGCGGGTGATCCGCAGGTCGGCGATGGGGAGGACCCGGAGCCGGCCGGCGGCGACCTCGAGCTGAACGCCCCACCGGGAGAGGAAGGCGATCCCGAGCCCGGCCATGGCGGCCCCCTTCACCGCCTGGTTCGACCCGAGCTGCAGGTCGTGCGCGTGGATCCGCCGCTGCCCGAGGGCCCGGCGCAGCGCCCGATCCACCACGTCCCGGGAGCCGGAGCCGGGCTCCCGGAGGATGAGGGGCACGTCGTGGAGATCGGTGGCGCGCGAGACGCCGTGGAGCGCCGGGGCGAGCTCGGAGGCGACCGCGACCAGCTCGTCGGGCAGGTAGTGCTCCAGCCGGACCCGGGAGGCCCGGGAGAGCCCCTCGACCGTTCCCAGGGGGACGCGCCCCTCGGCGATCCAGTCGATCACCTGGGCGGTGTTCCCCACCTCGACCCGGAAGCGCACGGAGGGGTGCAGCGCCCGGAACCCGGCGAGGAGCGGCGGGACGAGATAGGCGGAGGTCGTCTGGCTCGCGGCCAGCACGAGCTCGCCGGAGGTGTGCTCGTCGTCGACGAGGCCGACGGTGGTCTCCTCCAGGATGGTGTGGATCTGGTTGGCGGCGTCGAGGAGCCTTCGCCCCCACTCGTTCGGCAGCACGCCCCGGGCGCTCCGGGTGAGGAGCGGCCGCCCGCACTCCTCCTCCAGGGCCTTGATCTGCGCGGTGACGGCGGGCTGGGAGAGGTGGAGGAGCTTCGAGGCGGTGGAGATCCGGCCCGCCTGGGCCACGACGCGGAAGGTCTGCAGCTTTCTCGGATCGAGCGGGGCCACGCGCCGGCGACGTTACCACGCCCGGTCCTCCGGCCGGGCGCCGAGGAGATCGCCGAGGGCCGCCCCCGGCCGGCCAGTGGGCGCGGGCGGGTGAACCGCGCCCTGTACGCGGCCGGCCTGCGCCGGGCCGGCCCGACCGTCACCTCGCTCGTCCTGAACCTCGAGGCGGTCTTCACCGCGATCCTCGCCTGGCTCCTCTTCCGCGAGCCCCTCGGCCTGCGCGTCGCGCTCGCCCTGGCTCGCCTCGATCGCCTTCCTGGGCGGCGTCCGGCTTCCCTTGACCGAGGAGCACGACCAAGCCCACGCGCCGGACCTGCACCACGGCCACGGCTGGGCCACGGGCCCGGTCCTGCCGCCCGTTCACTTGCCGTCGAGCTTCACCCGGGCCGTCTTCCACTCCGTCCCCTTGAGCAGAGCCACCTCCGCCTCCGGGCGGCCCTCGGCGAGACGCGGGACGGCGCTGACGGCGCGGTAGCCCGGGTTCTCCTTCAGGGCGTCGCCGATGGCCGTCACCAGGGAGCGCTTGGCCTTGGCCATCGCCTGCCCCTGCGCCTTCGCCGCGGCGAGATCCTCTCCGGAGGTGATCGCCTCCACGCTCGCGATCTTGCCGGAGCCGTGGTTGACGATCACCTCGGAGAAGGCCTCGCCGCTCACGGTGTAGATGGAGAGCTGCAGCTGGCCCTTCTCCAGCTCGAACCTGGCCGAGATCGCCTTCCTCCCCCTGTTGCTCGCGACCGAGACCCCCCGGTCGAGCGGCACCCTGGCGCCGCGCAGGGCGGCGGCGAGCTCCTGCTGCTCCTTCGCCTCGCCCTCGCCGGCGGCGCCCGCGGGCGATGCGAGGATCGCCAGGGCCAGGAGCGACGCGATGCTCGGGAACGCGGTCTTCATCTCAAGCCTCCTCCTCGAGTTGCGGGGTTCGCCACCCGGTCACGGGACTGGTCCGCCCGAGCATGCCCCAGCGACCAGGCCGGGCCATACGGGTCCCGGCGCCCTGACCCACAAGGGCCGAGCAGGTGACCCACGAGGGCCGAACGGCGGGCCTCCGGCCCCGCGGCGCCTCCTCGCGCCCCTCAGCCCGAAGCCGCCGCGATCCCGCGCAGCAGGTCGGCGCGATCCACGACGCCGAGGAGCACGCCGCCCTCCCCGGTGACCGCCAGGAGCTTGTGGCTCTCCTCCAGCATGCGGGCGATCGCCTCCGAGAGCTTCATCGTGGGCGGCACGCTCGGCACGCCCGTCGACATGAGCTCGCCGGCGGTGTGGGCCCGCGCGTGGGTGGCGGCCTCCGCCTCCTCCGGTCGCGGGCGCCCGAACGGCAGGCGGAGCATGAGGGACCGGACGATGCCCGGGCGAAGGGCGGGCGTGATGCGCTCGAGCAGCGCGGCGTCCGACACCAGCCCGACCACCCGCCGGGCGTCGTCCACCACCACCGCCAGGTTGAGCCGGGTGGAGACCACCGCCTGGAGGGTCTCCGGCAGCGGCGTGTCCGGGTGCACCGCGGGCGCGTCCCGCCGCATCACGCTCGACACGGGGGCGTCGGCCGCCAGCCCGGCGCCGCCGGCGGTCTCGTCGGCCGCCTCGAAGCCGCCCGCGGCGCTCCGGAGCAGGTCGTACCGGCTCACGATCCCCACGAGCAGGCCCGCGCCGTCCACCACCGGCAACCGCTTCAGCCGCCGCCGCGCCATGGCAAGCGCGATCTCCGGCAGGGGCGTGCCCGGCGCGACGCACACCGGGTCGCGCGTCATGACGTCGCCGGCGGTCGCCGCCGCGCCGGCGAGCGCCTCGAGATGGCGCTGCTGCTCCGGCGGCGCGAGCCGCGCCAAGAGGTTGAGCCGGACCCCGAGCCCGCCGCGCTCCACCAGGTCCGCGCCCGTGACGATGCCCACCACCCGGCCGTGCTCCACGACCGGAACCGCGCCGTAGGCCTTCCCCAGGATGGTCTCGACCACCCGGCGCACCGGCGCCGAGGTCTCGACGGCGGCGACCTCCCGGCTCATCACGTCCGCCGCCGTGACCGCGGCGGCCAGCATGCGCACCGGGTGAGCCTCGTAGAGCACGATCTCGGTGTCGTCGGCGGTGATGAACCCGTGCCGGACGAGCGCGCGGACCTGCGGCAGGAGCCGCTCCACCCGGTCGGCGCGATCGATCCACTCGACGACGATGGGCAGCCGGAAGGCGATGTCGGCCAGGTGGCTCACGTGGATCTCGCCGGAGGCCCCGAAGCCCTCGATGCCCCGGAAGACGCTCGCCCCCTGCGCGCCCTCCTTCCGGAGGAGCTGGAGGACCGCGACGTGGGCCGGGAGGTGACCGGCGCGGTCTCCCTCGTTCAGGTAGATGCGGATCCGCTTTGCCCGCCCGAAGGTCTCCATCCGGATCCCCCGATCTTCCCGGCCGAACCGGCGAACGGCCGCCGCACCCGGATCATACCGCCGTGCTAGACTCGGTGTAGACATCAAGGGCGGTGGAGTCCGCCAGAATCGCCGCCCGCGGGGCGGCCGATGACTCCTGCGAGCGGCGCCTGGCGCCCGGCAGGAGCTCCCCGGAACGAGCCCGGCCGGCGCCCCGAGGAGGATGCGGTGGGGAGACTGTTGGTCGTTTGCCTCGGCGGGGCGATCGGCTCCGGAGCCCGGTACCTGGCGTCCGGCTGGGCGACGCGTGCCCTCCCCCCCGGGCTCCCCTGGGGCACCGTGATCGTCAACGTCACCGGCTCCTTCTACATCGCCGTGGTCATGGGCCTCGCCCTCCGCACCGCGCTCGTCGGACCGGATCTCCGCCTCTTCCTCACGACCGGGATCGCCGGCGGCTACACCACCTACTCCTCGTTCAACTGGGAGACGCTCCGGCTGTTCCAGGCCGGGGCCTACCTCCTCGGCGCGGCCAACGTCGCCCTGACCGTCGTCCTCTGCGCCGCGGGCGGCCTGCTCGGACTGGCGGCGGTGCGCGGGGCGACGCGCGCCATGGGGCGCCTGCTCTCACGAGGTGAGGATTGACCGCCGCCCCGCCCCCTCGCACGCCCTCGGAGGCACCATGACCCGCAAGGCGCTCGTCCCCATCCTGGTTGCCGTCCTGGCTCTCCCCGGGCCGGGACTCGGGGACGGCGGCTCCGGAAGCCCGCCGCCACCCTCGGCGGGATCCGAGGTCGACGGCTCGGCGCATCCCATCGACTGCCCGCTCCACCAGGCCGGCGTCGATCCGAGGGGCATGCGGCCGTTCGCGGAGACCGAGAAGTGGATCGAGTACCTCGACAAGCCGGAGCGCGCCTCCTGGCAGAAGCCGGACGAGGTGGTGAGGGCGCTGGCCCTCGGCGGGAGCGAGAAGGTCGCGGACGTCGGCGCCGGTTCCGGGTACTTCACCTTCCGGCTCGCGAAGGCGCTGCCCGGGGGCCGGGTGTACGCGACCGACGTCGATCCCGAGATGGTCCGCCACGTCCATCGGCGCGTGATGACGGAGCACGTGCCGAACGTCGACGTGGCCCTCGCCCGCTCCGACGATCCCGGGATCCCGCCCGGGACCGACGTCGCGTTCGTCTGCGACGTCATCCATCACGTCGCGCAGCGGGAGGCCTGGCTCGAGAAGGGGTTCGAGGAGCTCCGGCCCGGCGGGCGGCTCGTCGTCATCGAGTTCAAGGAGGGCAGGCTCCCGCAGGGCCCGCCGGAGGCCGTCAAGATCCCGAAGGCGAAGCTCATCGCGATGATCGAGGCGGCCGGCTTCGAGCTCGCGTCCGACGACCCGAGCCTGCTTCCGTACCAGACGTTCCTCACGTTCCGGAAACCAGCGCCCCGATCGCCCTGACGGCGCGGTGGACGGACTCGTCGCCAGGGCTACGAGCTGCTTCCTCGGTCGCGCGCCCTGCTCCGCGTACGGTCAGGCGCGCTCGGGTCCTGACACCAGCTCCACGCCAAACAGTTCAGGTCTTCCTTGCGCCGCCGGCAGACGGGAGTGCAAGGAATCGCCTCCAACAGCGCGCCGCCGTGCGCCATCACGCCAATCCCGCCGGACATCGAGGCGCTCCCGGACAGCCGTTCGCTGGCGACGACCGGTAGCGCACGTTGGGGCCCGGTTCCCGGCTCAGCGTCTCTCGGTCAGGCTCTCCAGGCCCTCAAACTTCTCTCGGTCGGGCTCCCCCTCCCCCGAACTTGGCTCTCGGGCTCTCCAGGGCTCTCCAAAAGCGAGAAGCCCGACCTCGGGGAGGCCGGGCTTCCTGTACTTCATGCGAAGCGGTCAGATCGCGCGGACGTTCGCCGCCTGGAGGCCCTTCGGGCCCTTCGTCACGTCGAACTCGACCTTCTGCCCCTCGGCGAGGGTGCGGAACCCCTGCGCCTGGATGGCGGTGTGGTGGCAGAAGACGTCGTCGCCGCCGCCATCCTGCGTGATGAAGCCGAAGCCCTTCGCGTCGTTGAACCACTTCACGGTGCCGGTAGCCATTGACTCACGACTCTTTCTTCAGTTCTCGGGCGGCGATGTGGTGCCGCCCGGCCCAGGCCAAAGTGGCCTGGGAGCGTCGTGTATAGCCCCGATGCGACGTGTAAGTCCAGCGGAAGTCCCAGAACCCCCGCCGGGAGGTTTCCCCTGGTATCGCCGTCGCTGTACGGGACGCGCACGGGCCCGAGAGGTGGGCAGGCCGGGGCCGGCGTGACCCGCGATCGGGGGGGCCGTGTCTTCGAGAACAGCGCTCGTCACAGGTGCCAACCGTGGGATCGGCCTGGAGGTTTGCCGGCGGCTCGGTCGCCAGGGCCTTCGGATCCTCCTGTCCGGTCGAGACCGCGCGCTGATCCCGCTGATGTTCGCGCTGCTTGCGCCGGGCTGGCGCTGGCACTTCGGAGCCGGGGCGGGGAGAAGGACCGCAGCACCGCGCCTGGCTGAGCGAAGCTCCGACCGGACCGCGCTTGCGACGGCCTGGCCGGAGCCTCGAGCGTCCTCCCGGCTAGGGCCGAGGCCGCGCCTGGTGCAGGCCGACGCGGTTCCCCTCGGTGTCCACCACCAGGGCGATGAACCCAGGGTCGCCGATGTCGGTGCGGGGCAGCACCACCCTACCGCCCGCCGCCTCGACCCGCCGGAGGCAGTCGTCGAGGGCGGCGCCTGCGTCGAGGTAGACGACGGTCCCGTCGGGCGAGGGGCGGAACCGCCCGTCCTTCACCAGCGCGCCGTGCTGAAGCACCTGGAGTTCGTCGGCGTGCCGGCCCTGCCCGCGGCGAGGGGCGTCCGCCAGGCCGTCGAGGAGGCCTGGTTCACACGCCGGCCGCTGCGCGTCCGCTACCGCCGGACGGACGGCACCGCCGGCGAGCGCGTGGTGAACGTGCGCGGCGTCACGATGGAGCGCCACGCCACGCTTCTCCACTGCGTGGACACGACCAGCGGAGAGGAGCGCCACCTGCGGCTCGACCGAGTGGACGGGGCGGAGCTCGAGAGGGCGCCCCTCGGAGGGTAGCGGCACAGCCGGCCGAGCGAGGCCCGCTCCCCGACCGGTTCGTTGAAGAGGGCCGTGCCATCCTGTGTGATCGGGACCCCCGGTCCCGGAAGGGAGCATCCCATGCGCGCGGTCTTCGTCACCCGACACGGCGGCCCCGAGGTGCTCGAGGTCCGCGAGCTCCCGGACCCTTCGCCGAAGGCGGGGGAGGTGCGGATCCGCGTGCGCGCCGCCGGGCTCAACTTCGCGGAGCTCATGGGGCGGATGGGCCTCTACCCGGACGCGCCGAAGCCTCCTTGCGTCCTGGGGTACGAGGTGGCGGGCGTGGTGGACGCGGTCGGCCCCGGAGTGGCGAGCCCCTCCGTCGGGGACCGGGTGTTCGCGCTCGTCGACTTCGGTGGGCACGCCGAGGTCGTCTGCGTTCCCGGGGCCGCGGCGGCCCCGATCCCGGAGGGCGCCTCGTTCGAGGAGGCGGCGGCGATGCCCGTGAACTACGCCACGGCGTGGCTCATGCTCTTCCGTACCGCCTCGGTGCGCCCCGGAGAGCGGGTCCTCGTGCACATGGCGGCGGGCGGCGTCGGCATCGCCGCGCTCCAGCTCCTCGGGACCGTGCCGGACGCGGTGGTCTTCGGGACCGCGAGCGCGTCGAAGCACGAGGCGATCCGGGCCGAGGGGTGCACCCACCCCATCGACTACCGGACACGCGACTACGCGGTCGAGGTGCGCACCGCGCTCGGGGGCGACGGCCTCGACGTCGTGCTCGACCCGCTCGGCGGAGCCGACTGGAGGAAGGGATACGAGCTCCTGCGCCCGGGCGGGCGCCTCGTGGCCTACGGCTTCGCGAACGCGGCGAGCGGCGAGCGGCGGAGCCTCCTCCACGCCGTCGCGCAGTTCGCGCGGATCCCGCGGTTCAGCCCGCTCCGCCTCCAGGGGGAGAACCGCGCCGTCGCCGGGTTCCACCTGGGCCACCTGCTCCGCCGGCCGGAGCTCGTTCGCGGCGCGCTGTCCGAGCTCGTGGCGCTCTGGCGCGAGCGGAAGATCAGGCCACGCGTCGACTCCACCTTCGCGTTCGCGCGTGCCGCCGACGCCCACCGGCACATGCACGAGCGGAAGAACGTCGGCAAGGTCGTGCTCGTGCCGTAGCGCCTGCCGGGCCAGGGCGGCGCGCCCTCCCAGGACACCCGGCTTCCCGGCTCGGTCCTTACTTGTCGCGGTACGTGATGCGACCGCGGGTGAGGTCGTAGGGCGACAGCTCCACCGTGACGCGGTCGCCGGTGACCATGCGGATGCGGAACCGCTTCATCTTCCCGGAGGGATACGCGAGGACGATGGGCCCCTGGTCGAGCTTCACGCGGTACATCCCGCCGCTCGACTCCTCGATCCGGCCCTGCACCTCGATGCCCGCTTCCTTCTCGCTCAATCTCTCTCCTGTCGTGGGTCCGTCGCGAAGCGGTCGTCGCATCCACCTCGCGCGGCTCGGTCCGGCTGGCGCGCCGGCTCCAGAAACGACGAAGCCCGGCTTCGGAGAGCCCGGGCTCGGTCCTTCGGCGTGGGCGAACGTTACGCCGGACGCACGTTCGCGGCCTGGAGGCCCTTCGGCCCCCGGTTCACGTCGAACGTCACCTTCTGGCCCTCGGCCAGGGAGCGGAAGCCCTCGGCCTGGATGGCGGTGTGGTGGCAGAAGACGTCCTCGCCACCGTCATCCTGCGTGATGAAGCCGAAGCCCTTCGCGTCGTTGAACCACTTCACGGTACCGGTAGCCATTGCGTTGATCGACTCGTTTCTTCTCGTGTTCACGGGCGGCAATAAGGCCGCGCGGTCCCCGCCCCAGAGCGGAGCGGTGAACGAACTACTTACACTCAACCGACGGCGAAGTCGAGCGCCACCCCAAAGGGCCGGCGCTCGGCGGTCCTCGCCACGGACCCCGGACACGCCCCCCACCCCCCGCACAGGCGGGCCCTGCGCGTCCGCCAGCGCATCCGGTCTCCCGGTCCTTGCAGGGAACGCTGCGCTGGCGCTCGCGTTGCGCACCGGTCGGCGCCCGCCGCTCGGGAGCCGTGCGGGCGGTCGCTCCCGGGGACCCCCGGCCCGGGCGGCGTGCTGGCGAGGAGACGGCTCGGGCTGGGGATACCCGGGGCGCGCCTCTTCCCGCCCCCTCGGCGAGGCAGCGTGACGGGGCGTATCCTCGAGGCTCCAAAGGGAGTACATTGAGGGCTCAACGCTTCCGCTCGCGTCGCCACGACCGGTCGCCTCAACGTGAAGGGCTGGCCATGGCCGGATTGCAGAACGGCATGCTGGTGCGGCACGCCACCCTGGGGCTCGGCAAGGTCGTCGCCGTCGAGGCCACCGCGGTCCACGTGTTCTTCCTCGGCGGCGACAGCCGGTTCGCGGCCAAGCTCCGCCTCCCGGCGGTGCTCGGGCTGCTCCGCACCGACGGCATCGCGCCGAACGCTCGCCTCGAGGGGCTCACCGCCTTCGCGCTCGACCCGAAGGCGGGGCGCTATGCGCTCGCCGCGAGCTGGATGACGCACGACGAGGCGGTGGCGCAGTTCCTCGCCAAGTTCCCGGGCGGCTTCGCCGATCCCGCGAACACCACCGGGAAGCAGGCGCGCGTGGCGCGCTGGCGCGCCGCCCACGACAGCTGGGCGGAGGAGCTCGGGGAGGGCAAGGGGGCACGCCTCCTCGCGGCGGGCGACGTCGACGAGCTCGTCTCGCGCGCGCTGAAGGTCGACCGCACGCTCGCGATCGTACACCCCGCCGCCGACGCCGGCGCGGTGCGCCTCGCGCTCGGCGCTGAGGGTCCGGCCCTGGCGTTCCTCACCGCTCTCCTCGAGCTGCTCTCGGTCCCTTCGCCGGCCCGCGCCCGGTTCGAGAAGCTCTTCGCCGCGGCGCGAGAGTTGCCCGTCGAGGCGGACCAGCAGTGGCTGCTCGCGACCCTGTTCGCGTTCGTCGCCTCACCGGGCCGGCACGTGCTCGTTCGGCCCAAGATCACGTTCGAGGCCGCCAAGCGACTCGGGGCGGACGTCGGGCCCACCGAGACCCCCGCCTGGCCAGCCTACGACGCGGTGCGGACCCTGTACGGTCAGCTGCTGGAGGAGCTCAGGCGTCACGGGGCGACCGACTTCGTCGATGTCGAGTCCTTCCTTCACGTCACGGCGGCGGCGAAGCGCCACGCCAGGAGCGCGCGATGAACGACAACTTTCGTGAGCTGAAGGCACGGCTGCGACGCCTCGACGAGCTGCTCACCTCCCGCGGGGCGGTGGACGTCGAGTTTGCGCAGGCCGTCAGCGCGGTGCGGCGCGCCGCGAAGCACGGCGACCGGACGCGCGACCCCTCGCCCGAGCTCCGCGCGCTCCTCGAACGGGCCGAGAGCCTCGGCCGGGTCGTCGTCGGCGCCGCCGCCCCCTGAGACGCCGACCGGCACCCCACGGCGAGGGATCCATGGAAGTCGAGCCTTGCAGGCTTTGCGGCGGGGACGGACGAATCGGCAATGCCCTCGGCCACAGCACGGCGACCTGTCCCAGCTGCCACGGCTCGGGTCGCCGGGCCGAGACGTCCCCCGGCTTCCACGACGTGACCAAGACGAAGCCGTCGCACCATCGCCCGGCCGCCGTGGCGCCGGCGGGACCGAAGGTCCCGGTGACCGCGGAGGGCACGCAGCTCGCGGCGGAGGTGAGCGCGTGCTCGATCCTGGGGGCGGACGCGAAGACGCGGATCATCGCCGAGATCGTGAACCACGAGAGCACGCACGGGCGCTGCACCAAGACCTTCCTGAAGAAGGTCCGCAAGCAGACCCGGCCGGAGCGACCGTGAGGCCACGAGCCCGGACGTTCCAGGGGAGCCCGCGGAAGACGCAGGGTCGATGGCTGGAGGTCTCCGTCGGCCAAGGCGACCGTGAGCCCTCGGGGGGCCACACGCTGCCGGCGCGGGCCTGAAGGCGGCGCGCAGGGGGAGCGCTTGACGTCGCAGCGCCCTCGCTCTAGACCTCGTGCGCGTCCTCATCCAGGAGCGAGCGCGCGTGCAGATCGAGAACTCCGTCATCGTGATAACCGGGGCGTCGTCGGGCATCGGCGAGGCCGCCGCCCGTCTCCTCGCGAAGCGGAAAGGGCGGGTGGCGCTCGCGGCCCGCTCCATCGACAAGCTGGAAGCGTTGGCGCGGGAGCTGCCCGGCTCGTTCTCCGTCCCGGTCGACATGACCGACCCGGCCTCCATCCGCCGGATGTTCGCCGCGGTGCGCGAGCGCTTCGGCCGGATCGACGTGCTCGTGAACAACGCCGGGCGCGGCGGCGGCCAGGCGCCGACGGAGCAGATCGACCTCGACGCTTACCGTTCGCTCATGGAGCTCAACATCTACGGGCCTCTCGTGGCGATGAGCGAGGTCATCCCCCTCATGCGCGCCCAGCGCCGTGGGGCGATCGTCAACATCGGATCGGGTACCACCAAGATCTTCCGGCCGAACGGCGGGCCCTACCCCGCCACCAAGGCGGCCCTTCACCAGCTCTCCTTCCAGGCCCGCAAGGAGCTGCAGTCGGACGGCATCGGCGTGACGATCGTCCACCCGTTCATCACCGCGACCGCCTTCTTCGACGGCATGCCGGAGCCCCAGCGGACGGCCTTGCTCGCCCAAGCGGACCCGCCGCAGAAGGTGGCGGAGGCGATCGCCCGGGCGATCGAGGAGAATCCAGCGGAGATCAGCCTCGTGCCGGAGGTCCATCCCCTCCTTTGATCGCTGCGCCCGTCTGAACGAGTCCTGGCCCGGCGGCCGCGGGCACCTGGAATCGAGGCCCGGCGCACCCGGTTGACCCGGTGCGTCCTCGGTGCAGCACGCCAATGAAGCCGTGACGCGCTGCGCGCGCAGCGACTCTGACCGTCCGCCCGGAGCTCGGGGTTCACCTGAGTGCGTCATCTGACGCCCGGTCGGTCGTTCGTCCAGTCTCCGTCCCGGCCACGCTCCACGAAGGAGAGGATCGGCGCCCCGGCCGCGCTTGCAGGGGTTGACCGACGCGCCGGGAGCCGGTGTGCCCGCCCGGGAGCTCAGTGATGGGCGCCGGGCCGTCGATCATCAGCGGC
>Ga0335076_10000244_pt1 | contig 47157 bp, 41 predicted proteins | sample Lox_Sample_25_FD_206717 | JGI IMG/M metagenome (GOLD analysis project Ga0335076, IMG submission 206717) | Soil microbial communities from Loxahatchee National Wildlife Refuge, Florida, United States - Lox_Sample_2.5 | ecosystem: Environmental > Terrestrial > Soil > Wetlands | place: USA... | reverse complement strand
GCCCGCGTCGATCACCGATTCAACCGCGCCGAACAACGCGGAAGCATCGCCTGCGGCAAGGGCGTCAACGGCGCCATCGATCAGTGCGACGTCGGTGGCGCCCAGCAGCCCGAGCGCGCGCTGATAGGTCAAGTGATTGCCCTGGGCTCCGGCGACCAACTGATCCAGCACCGAGAGCGTGTCACGCGGCGAACCACCGCCGGCCCGGATCACCAGCGGATACACCGCGTCGTCGACGCCGACGCCCTCTTGCTCACAGATCCGCTCGATCAATGCCCGCATCGTGCGCGGCGGCAGCAACCGGAACGGGTAGTGATGGGTGCGCGACCGGATCGTCGGCAGCACCTTCTCCGGTTCGGTGGTGGCGAAGATGAAGATGAGGTGCTCGGGCGGTTCCTCGACGATCTTGAGCAGCGCGTTGAACCCCGCGGTGGTCACCATGTGCGCTTCGTCGATGATGAACACCCGGTAGCGCGACTGCGCCGGCGCGTAGAAGGCCCGGTCCCGCAGCTCGCGCGTGTCGTCCACGCCGCCGTGGCTGGCCGCGTCGAGCTCCACCACGTCGATGCTGCCGGGCGCGTTGGGCGCCAACGCCATGCAGGACTCGCAAACTCCGCACGGGTTGGCCGTCGGTCCTTGCGCACAGTTCAACGACCGGGCCAGGATGCGCGCCGACGAGGTCTTTCCGCAGCCGCGCGGCCCGGAAAACAGGTAGGCGTGGTTGATCCGGCCGGCTTCCAGGGCAATGGACAGCGGTTCGGTGACGTGCTCCTGCCCCACCACCTCGGCGAAGGTTGCCGGTCGGTACTTGCGGTAGAGGGCCACGGTCAGCAGGCTACCGGCGCGCGGTGACTAAAGCCCGGCGGGCGTCGAGTGTGCATCAACGGCTTCGAGTGTGCGGCCACGGCTTTTAGCGTGCGTCCAGGGTGGGATTTCGCCGGATTTTCCACCCTCAGCGCACAGTAAAAGCCGTCAGCTCACACGCAAAGCCGTCAGCGCACAGTCGGCGCCGACGTGGCCAGGCCCGGGTTGAGCAGCGACTCGGACGCCGCCAGCAGCGCGCAAGTCGCCAGGCCGTCGACCGCATCGCGCAGGTCCGGCAACGACGGGAACGTGGGCGCGATCCGGATGTTCTTGTCGTCCGGATCTTTCCGGTACGGGAACGACGCGCCCGCCTCGGTCACCGCGACACCGGCGTCCTTGGCCAGCGCGACCGTCCGCCGCGCAGTGCCGGGCAACACGTCGAGGCTGATGAAATAGCCGCCCTTGGGGTCGGTCCACGAAGCGATCTTGGAATCGCTCAGCCGCCGGTCCAGGATTTCGACCGCCAGCGCGAACTTCGGCGCCAGTATCTGCTGGTGGCGCAGCATTTGCAGACGCACCCCGTCGGCGTCGCCGAAGAAGCGCAGGTGCCGCAGCTGGTTGACCTTGTCCGGGCCGATCGACTTCTTTCCCGCGTATTGCAGATACCAGGCGATGTTGCCCAGCGACCCACCCAGGAAGCTGACTCCGGCTCCGGCGAAGGTGATCTTGGAGGTTGACGCGAAGACGTAGGGCCGGTTGGGATTGCCGGCCGTGGCCGCCAGCCCGAGCACGTCGACCTGGCGGATGAAGTCGTGCGTCAGGGTGTGCACCGCATACGCGTTGTCCCAGAACAACCGGAAGTCGGGCGCCGCCGTCCGCATCTGAACGAGCCGGCGGACCGTCTCCCAGGAGTAGGTGACGCCGGTCGGGTTGCCGAACACCGGCACCGCCCACATCCCCTTGATGGCGGGATCGACGGCGACGAGCTCTTCGATCAGGTCGACGTCGGGCCCGTCTTGCAGCAGCGGGACGGGGATCATGCCGATGCCCATCGTCTCGGTAAGCGCGAAGTGCCGGTCATAGCCGGGGACCGGGCACAGGAACTTGACGCTAGGCTCGTCCTTCCAGGGCAGGGGCGAGTCCACGCCGCCGTGCAGCATCGAGAATGCGACGAGATCGTGCATCAACTCGAGACTCGAGTTGTTGCCTGCGATCAGGTTTTGCACCGGGATCCCGAGCAGCTCCCCGAAGATGGCCCGCAGTTCCGGCAGCCCGTGCAGGCCGCCGTAGTTGCGGGTGTCGGTGCCCTCGGCGTCGCGGTAGTCCTCTCCGGGCAGGCTCAGCAGCTGGTTGGACAGGTCCAGCTGCTCCGGGGACGGTTTGCCGCGGGTGAGATCCAAAGCCAGCTTCTTGCCCTGCAGCTCGGCGTAATCCTGCTGGTTGCGTGCGTGCACGGCTGCCAGCTCTTCGGGGCTGAGGGAATCGAACGACACCATGGGCCCTTTCGCTGTCGACCGCTTGGGGGTTCGGGGTCTCACGGCCCCGACATAGGGGACCCCGCGCACCCGACAGAGCCTATTGACCCTTGCTGCCTTCCGGCCCTGGGGGAGTTCACAGGATAGACGCCGCGCGGGGTCCATGGCGAGTGTAATACCTGGCCCGAAGCAACCCGCGGTGACCGCACGACACTCGGTTACCATGGCCACGGAGGATTCGCCTAGTGGCCTATGGCGCTCGCCTGGAACGCGGGTTGGGTTAACAGCCCTCGCGGGTTCAAATCCCGCATCCTCCGCCACGGGCTGTAATCGGTCGAGACGCAGCCGAGCACGGGTGTGTTTGGAATCGGTTTGAGCGGCCTTTAGGCTGGCTTACCGGCCAACAAGGCTCACCACCAGCATGAGGAGGCGTATGGGGCGCAAGGTCGCCATACCGTGGCACGCGTCGTTTTCGATCGCTGCCGGCGTCCTCTACTTCTATTTCGTGTTGCCCCGCTGGTACGAGCTGACGGGCGACATCACGCATTCGGTGGGGACGACGCTTCGAATCGTGACGGGTGCGCTGATGGCCCTGGCCGCGCTGCCCGTCGTGTTCACACTGTTGCGGACCCGCAAGCCGGAGTTGGGGATCCCACAGCTGGCGCTGTCCGCACGGGTTTGGTCGATCGTGGCCCATGTGCTGGCGGGTCTGCTGATCATCGGCACCGCTATCAGCGAGATCTGGCTCAGCCTGGACACCGCCGGCCAGTGGTTGTTCGGGATTTACGGCGCCGCCGCCGCGATCGGGGTGCTCGGCTTCTTCGCGTTCTATCTCTCGTTCATCGCCGAATTACCACCGCCGCCGCCGAAACCGATCAAGCCGAAGAAGGAGAAGCGGCCCAAGAAGAGGGGTCTGCGCCGCAAGAAAGGCGACGACGCCGAAGCTGAAGTCACTGAAGAGGCCCCAGAAACCGAAGAGGCCGAATCCGAAGAGGCCGAAGAAACCGAGGAAGCCGAAAAGCCCGAACCGGTAGCAGAGCCCGTCGAGGCCAGCGCCGAAACCGAGGCGGAAGCCGAAGCCGCCACCCAGGACACCCAAGCAGCGCCTGTCACCCAAGAAGCGCCAGCGGCGCAAGAAACCGAGGACACCGAAGCCTCCGAGGAGGCCGCCCGGGGTGGCCTGCAAAACCGCCGCCCGACGGGCAAGGGGTCACATCGGATGCGGCGCAGGCGCACCCGCGGCGGCGTCGCGCTCGACGAATAACGCCGCTTTTAAATCAACCTCAGCTATCGCGGCGCCGAAGGCCCTCGAGGTAGGCGGCGATCCGCTGTTGCGTCTCGTCGGCGCCCCACATCCCGCGGACCTCGCTGTCGATGAGGCCTCCCTCGCGCATCCGCGCCAGGGTGGGGGCTCTTAGCTGCGCTTTCGTATGGCGATAGGCGTCGGCCGGGATGCCGGCGAGATCGGACGCCTCGGCCACCGCCGCCTCCACGAGCTCCTCGGCGACGACGCGGTGGGCGAGTCCGTTGGCGACGGTGTCGGCGCCCCGGTAGACGCGGCCGCCAAGCAACACGTCCTCGGCGCGGTCCCCGCACGCGTAGCGCATCACCTCGAGCGCGGCGACCGGGAACGCCACTCCGACGCGGACCTCGGATGCCCCGATCTGCGCTTCGGGGCTGATCAGCCGGCGATCGCAGGCGCAGGCCAGCACACACCCGCCCGCGATGGCCGCGCCGTTGACCGCGGCCACCGTCGGCCCGGGGTAGCAGAACAACGCCTCGAACGCCTCGGACAGCGCCGGGATCAACCGGTCGGTGTAGTCCGCACCGCCTTCGACGACGCTTTTCAGGTCGACTCCGGCGCTGAATGCGCGGCCGGCACCCGTGACGACGAGCGCGCCGGCCCCGGTGCGCTGCAGCTCTCCGAGCGCGCCCGTCAGCTCTTTCAGCAGCTCGACGTCGAGGGCGTTGACACGCCCGGAAGAAAGGGTGAGTACCTGGACCGCGCCGACTGCTTCGATCTCAATCACGATGGCATTCCCCGCCCTCAGCTCGACGACACGATAACGACCGGGATGTCGGTGTTCTCGTCGGTGTGGTAGCTCGCGCACACCCGGTGGTAGCCGTCGGCGATCTGCAGCGGGATACCCGTCGTGAAGTCGCCGCGCACCAGCAGGATGGGCGACAACGGTTGCCCCTTCTTGATCTTGGCGAGGTCCGCGGCGACGTGGGGATTGTCATCGGGTAACAACCTCAGTTGCGCCGCCCGCAGAATGTCCTTCGCTTTTTTGTGGCTGACGATTCCTGACTTCAACCTTTCCGCCACCTGATTGGCGGTACCCGGTTCCGCGAGCAAAGCGAGGTAGTCGGCCGCCGCCGGAAAGTCGTGAGCCTCAGGCTTTTCCAGCCATTTCACGCCTGCCATCGCGCGTCTCCCTTCATGGGCCGTGTCGAGGCAGCCTACCGGGTCTTAACGGGCGGGGCCGAAATTGGGATCGGTAGCAACGCGGGAGGTCTGTACTTGCGCCCATGGCGACGCCAATGGGGCGCCGCATGAAGGAAGGAAATGGCAGTGAAACGTCTTCTCGCGGCTGCGATAGGAACCCTCGGCTGTGCGTCGGCCCTGGTGGCGTGCTCGAGCGGCGGCCACACGGCCGCCCCCGCGTCGAGCACGGCGCCCAGCGTCGCCACCGGCGGCGGGACGCAAGTCAAGGTAGGCGGTACCGATATGGCGGGCCTGGACCCGGCCTCGGTCACCTGCGTCAGGACGGGCGGCAAAATCGACATCGGCAGCGGGTCCACCAACGGCGGCCGGCAGGCGCTGGCCGTGGTGATGACCGATGAGCCCACTCCGAAGGTCGAGTCGCTCGCGCTCTTTGTCGACGGCAGCGCCTTATCGGTGGCCAACGGCATGGGTGGGAAGGTCGGCTCGGCCAACGTGGCGGTGGACGGTAAGACCTACACCATCACGGGCCAGGCCCAGGGCGCCGACATGAAGAACCCGATGGCCGGAATGATCACCAAGGACTTCAACATCAAGGTGACTTGCGGTTGATCGATCGCACTCCGGGGCGGCGGGCACCCCTGCACTCACACGTCCGCCGCCCCGGTTGCTCGCCACATCGACGACGGCGGACTTATGATGCAGCCGTGTCGATCCCCGGCGAATTGGACAACGCCCGCCGGTTGGCGTTTGCCGCCGACGAGATACGGGCCCGGGATCTGCTGCTGTCGCTGGTGCCGCACATCGAGCGGGAAGACCGAGACGATTTGATACTGGAAGTCTTTGCGCAGCTTGGTGAGATCTACCTTGCGCGCGGAGCCAATGACGGGGTGCGCGAGTCTATCCGGCGCATCCGCGATTGCCTGGCCATCTATTCGGGAATCGCCGCCGGCACGATGCCGGAGGCCGCCCAGCAGGTGCGCATGTCCGATGCCGAGATGGCGCACATGGTCTGCCGATACTCGCGACGGGCACAGTTTCTGGAAACGGGCCTGGCCGCGGCCCTCGGTGACCATGAGGGCGCCGCGTCGGCGCTGGCGGCATTGAGCGACATTGGATCCGCCGAGGATTTTGCCGACCTCGCCGACGAGCACGCCTACCTCGTTACCTATGCGCAAATGCTATGCGCGAGCGCGCTGTGCGACGACGACCTGCATGTGCAGTCGCTTCCGTTGTGGGAGCAGGTGCTGGCCGCCTTAGAAAACCCAGCGGATCCAGTTCGCCCGAGCAGTGACAGCCCGTTCGGCGACTATCTCCTGGTAGCCGCGGCCACCGAGTACGGCAGATTCTGCGTTGAGACCGGGCGATTGGCCGAGGCCGAACCCTGGCTGCGTCGTGCGGGAGCCCGTGCGCAAGCCAACGGCTGGGAACTTGCAACGGCCAGAACGCAATTGGAGCGGGCGGCGGCATGCTGGGCGGCGGCCGACCACGCCGGCACCGAGAAACTGGTCTCGGAGGCCTACCCCGTCATTGCGCACTACGCTCGAGCGCACGACGTGGCTCGTTGCTGGCTGTACATGGGATTCACCCGGCTGGGATCCGGTGCACTGCAAGCAGCCGACGGGTGCTGGGAGCATGCCGAGCGGCACTGGCGCGAACTGGGAAAGCCGCTGCACCTGCACCGTATTCTGTTGCAACGCAGCTGGATAGCAATCTTCTGGAGTCATTTTGCCGACGCGGTCGAACTGATCGCCGAGGCCCGGGAACTACTCGACTCGTCGCCACGCAGCAGTTGGCTGCAGTACGCTCGGCTCGACAATCATCTTGGTACCGTGTGGCGCGCGGATGCGTTGGCGGACCTCGGTTTCGACAGTTCAGGCGATCCCGACGAGACGCTGGAGGAAACCGAGGCGCGGCAGGCCGAGGGACTCGGCATCCTCAAGGGCGAGCTCGGTACCCCGGAATACTGGCGCGGAATGAGCAAGCTTGAACAGGCCGCGGAGCTCAAGGTGCCGGCCGCGCTCGCGGTCGACTCGGTGCGGTATTCGATCGCCGATGCCGATGCGAGATCGCGCTGGGCGACCAGCGTTTCGGCGCCTATCCTGGCCGGCGCCTTCGCCGTCGCCTGGGAATGGGAGAACACCGAACTGATCAGCGAGCTGGTCGAATATCACAGCGCTCGAGGGACTTTCGATATCGAGCCACAGCGCCCCAAGATCAGCGAGTGGGCATCCACGGCCACCGTGCCGGTGCTGATCGATGATGGCGAAGCGCTGGCCGCGGCCGGCCCGCCGGTGCGGGGTGGCCGTTCGCTCACGCGGCTGGGCCCGTTGCCGCCGCTGCAGATGCAGCCGGACACCCCGCCGATCATGAGCCACTATCGCGCACTGGCGTTGCAGCGATACGGCCGCGAGGTCACCGCCGTCGAACCTGCCTGGTCCACCTGGCCATGAGTGATACGGACCGGCTGACTCTGGTCCTGCGATTCGCCGACGTCGGTATCGTCACGTACGCGAGTTTGCGGATAGTCGGGCAGCCGTCCAGAACCGTCAACTGGGTGGTGGAGGAGCCGATCCTGCTCGCGGCCCTACAAGAGCTGGTGGGCGCGTTGCCGGAGCCCCGCGGCTCGGAGAGCCGCCGTGACGCCATCGAGCGGGCACTGACCACGGGTCCCTTCGCGGCACCGGACACCGAGCTGACGATCGCCTACATCCTGGGGGTACTGCTCATCGGCGCGCCCGGCTGGCAACTGCTGACGGAATGCATGGCAACGCCGCGCGCGGTGTTGTTCGTCTCGCCCAGTTCCCGGCTGGCCCGGGTACCGTGGGGCCTTTTGGCGGTGCCGAAATCGGGGCCGAGCAAAGAAGAACTCGTGCGCGCCCGCCAGGATGCCATCACCGCCAGCGGCAGGGTGGCCGCCCAGATCCCCTGGCAGTTAGCCGATATCGGCGCACACACCGATGGCCATCGGCTGATGGAATTGGTCGACGTGCTGATGGCGGTGCCCCCCAACATCGTGCACTCGCCACGGGCGCCGGCCGGCTGGAACGCCAGGCGGGACGGTCCGGCGGTACTGGTCCTCGACCCCCGGGTGCCCGGACAGCGCCCGGACTCCACGCTCGGATCCGTGCTAGGCAGGCCTTCGCCGGAAACGCAATTGGCGCAACACTTCGGCGCGCTAATGGAACGCCGGCCCGTGCTGCCGGACGTCGACAACGTGGTCGAGCTGTTCCGCCGTCAGGACGCCGACCGCGTCTGGCTGGCCAAGCAGCTGGCACAAGCCCCGAGTCGGCTCATGTACGTCGGCCACGCCAGTTCGGCGCACGATCAGGCCGACCGTGCGGCACTTCACCTGGCCTGCACGGCGGAGATTCCCGGAGACGCCGAGGCAATCGGCGGCCATCGCCCGCTGACCGCGTCGGACCTGATGTCATTGCAATTGCCGATCCCCCCGCGGGTTGCCCTGCTGGCTTGCGGATCGGGCGGGGACTATCAATTCGACGAGGCGACCGGTCTGGTGGCGGCGATGGTCCTGGGCGGCGCACAGCTGGTGAGCGCCACCTTGTGGTCGCTGCCCACCTCCGCGGCCTATCGACGGTTTGCGGCCGCCGGCGAACCGGCCGATCCGATGGCCGATGTCGTTGTCGCCGTGGATGACGCGCACGAAGGCGCCGACGCGGGGTGCGCGGTGAACCGTTGGCAGCGCGCACAGATGCGGCGCTGGCGTGACGGTTTGGTCACCGCCAGTCCGCTGTATTGGGGTGCCCTGGTCACTTTCGCCGTCGACGGCGCGCGGTAGCGCTCAGACCGAAGCCAGCCAGGACGCGTGGACGGCCAGCACGTCATCCGGTAGCGAAAGCTCCTCGCGGGCAGCGGGATCGAACGCCACCAGGACGACGAGCCCGGGGCGCAGCATCGACACGTCCGGATCGTCTTCAGAACGCACCAATTTGCCGATGAACGTCTCGCCGGACACCGCCACCACCTCGATGAACACCTGGCGCTCATCACCGACCGTGCGCACGGTCCCGACTCCGACGGTGGGTCCCGCCGCAACCTGACGCCGAACGAACGGGAACCGGCCGGCCCCCGACACCAACATGATCAGCTTCTTCATGCCACCAGGGTCTAACCGCCGCCCGGCTACCGAACCCAACTTTTCGGCTCCCGATATTTTCCGAAAGCCCCTATTCTGTGCTGATGAGCGCGGATTCGCGGGTTGCGACTGTCGTCGCGGTGGGCCACCCACGCCGGTCGGTGATCGAAGCGGCGTGGCGCGCGATCGGCCCCGGCGTCGAGGTGCTCAGCAGCGACGACGGCGGCCCCTTGACCCGGACCGTCAAACGCATCATCGACCCCTTGGTCCTCCGGCTGCGATCCAACCCGCAGTATTCGGCCCCGGTCGTCGCATCGGAGACGGCGGCGGAGATGCACGCCCTGATCGTCGGAAGTACACACGAATTACGGTCTGCCGCAGCATGGTTCAATACCCTCAAGCTCGAGCGACGCAGGCAGCGGATCCGCAGCGGCAACGCCCAGGAGCTGTACTTTCCGGTTTGCTTCGAGCTCGCAGTGACGAAAGGCCCACCGGCGCCGCAGGATCGGGAGACGGCGGCCACGGTGCTCACCGACATCCACCAGGGCCGCGATCGCACCGCGATCGAGGTGCTGCATCAATACGTGGCAAGCCCGGATGTCGTGGCCAGGCTCGCCGATCAGCTCGACCGCAGTTGGCGTGACGTGCGGCCCGGCCGGACCGTCACCGGTCCGTTCCTGGCCGAGCTCGGCACGGTGCTCGGGCCCGCCAGCAGCCATCGCGCCGCGGCGGCCCGGCAGCGGGTCTGGTCGGCCGTGATCGCCGACGCCACACCGTACAACCTGGGGGCGATAGCCCGCTTGGAAGGGCCTGAAGCGGCCGAGTTACCTTGGTCGATCGTCGAGTTGGGCTTGAGTTCGGTTGAGCCGCAACGCCAACCGCGGATCGCGGGCGACACCGATAGCGACCGTCCGTTGGATCGCAGCGTGGTGGACCGGGTGCGCGCGACACTGCGGCGCGCCCTGGACCGCGACGCGCTGCCCGATATCCCCCTGCTGTGCGAGGAGGAAGTGGACCGCTCCTCCGCGCCCTGGGGGCTGTTGTCCGAGGACAAGCAGGCCACGCTGGTCGCCGGCATCGAGGTGGCCGTCGAGCTGGCGCCGCTGGACCCAACCGTTTCCAGCCGCTACGCACTGGCCGCGCAGATCCAGGCGCGGCTGCGCAAGGAGGCCTATGTGCTGCACGCCCGGCGCTATCTCGCCGAGGGCGGCCCGATCCATCCACGCCAGCGGCAAGTGGTCAACGACCTTGCCTCGTACGCACAGCCCTACCTGAGCCGGTTGTGGGCCCGACTGCACGGACGCGACGTCTGGCAGGAGCCCTGCGACGACGTCGATGAGGTGCGGTCCCTGCTGGAGGGGGTCGCGCGGTCGGTGAGCCTCGACCACCGGCAACGGATCAAGTCGATGCTGGAATTGCAGGTGGCCGGATGAGATTGGTTGCCGATTCCGGTCTGTGGAGCAACGGGCCGAGCACCGCCGAAACGCCGCTGGCGGCGGTGCTGGAAGTTAGTGGCGCTGTGCTGTCCTGGACGGTCGACGATCCACCCGGGGATGCGACGGCCCGGATCACCTTCACCGATTTGTCACGCGCCGACTGGCTTTGGCGCGTCGTCGGCGAGTCCGGACACGTCGCCCTGGTGTCGGCGGTGGACGGCGCGGCCGAAACACTGCAGAGCATCGAGCTCGCCGGCGTCGACATCGCGCCCGGATCGGTCGACCCGCTCCGGCGGCTGGCCGTGGGTCATTGGCTGCGGCGATGGTGGCCCGCCAGCCGCCTGGAGGGCATCGCCGGCCTGGACCGCGCGCTGCTCGACGTCGAGGTCGCCGTGCTGACCTCCGGCGCGCAGGGCTTCTTCACCGACGACACCCTGGATTCGGATGTGGTGGAGCTGCTGGCACCGCACGCCCCCGCCTTGATCACACATTTGCGGGGTGGTGATCCCCGGATACTCGATTTGGTGCGGGCCGGGGCCGGGCTCGCCGACGAAGTCGGCGTGGACGACGACGGATGGCCGGAACTATATGTCGCTCTGGATGATTCGAGCGTGGCCCTGGCTGGCGACCTCGCCATGCCGAGCGGACGCCGTGACGACTACGCGCTGGCCGCCGGCGCGGGCGCGGGCCCGCGCGGCGCGGTCCCGATCGCCGGGGGTGTGGCGTCCATCAGCTGGAGTGCGGTCCCCCCCGCGATATTCGACGCGGGTGAGAGCACCGTCGAGTGGAGCGTCGAGGCGGCCGGTGGGGCGGTGGTCGCCGTCGTGCGGGCGGCCGTCATCGGGCCGGACCCGGCCACCGGCATCCCGGTGCAACTGCGGTCCGGACCGGTCAGTGGCAGCGGCGCGCTGGATGCCGATGGCGACGCGATCGTCCCCCTGGTCGACGACCGGCAGCGGCCGGTGACGGAATCGACGGCCTGGGACCACGATTGGTCGGCGACTTCGGTGATCATCGGCGCGGAAGTGCCCGAGGCGACGGAAACGCGCGAAATCCGAGAGCGCGTTCGCCGATGGGCGCGGGCACGGTTGGACCGGCCACCGACGGACGCGTTCCTGGCCGAGGTTCTGGCCGCCGAGTCCGATTACTGACCCCACGAGTGTGAATCGCACGACGCCACGTCGGCGTAGCGTCGTCAGATTCACTGTCGCCCAGCCGTCCGTCATTCCCTATGCTGAGCGAGTGCCAAACAACTATCGGGTCGTTCAGTGGAACACCGGGAACGTCGGCAAGAGCTCGCTGCAATCGATCGCCGACAATTCCGCGCTTGAACTGGTCGGCTGTTACGCCTGGTCACCGGAGAAGGTCGGCCGCGACGCCGGCGAACTTGTCGGCATTGCGCCGCTCGGCATCAAGGCCACCAACGACGTCGACGCGCTGCTCGCCCTGAAGCCGGACTGCGTCGTCTACAACCCCATGTGGATCGACGTCGACGAGCTGGTCCGCATCCTGTCCGCCGGTGTCAACGTGGTGACGACGGCGTCCTTCATCACCGGAGGCAACCTGGGCCCCGGCCGCGACCGGATCGTAGAAGCATGCCAGAAGGGCGGATCGACGATATTCGGATCCGGTGTCAGCCCGGGCTTCGCCGAGTTGTTGGCCATCGTGTCGGCGATGGTGTGCAACAGGATCGACAAGGTCTCCGTGATCGAGGCGGCGGACACCACGTTTTACGACTCGCCGGACACCGAGAAGCCGGTGGGCTTCGGCCAGCCGATCGACCACCCGGAGCTGCAGGCGATGGCGGCAAAGGGGACGGCCATCTTCGGCGAGGCCGTCCGGCTGGTGGCCGACGCACTCGGGGTCGAGCTCGACGAGGTGCGTTGCGTGGCCGAATTTGCCCAGACCACAGCCGATCTCGAAATGACGTCCTGGACCATTCCAGCGGGATGCGTCGCCGGCGTCTACATCAGCTGGCAGGGCATCGTCGGCGGCAAGACATTGATCGACCTGAATGTCCGGTGGCGCAAGGGGCAGACGCTCGAACCCGATTGGAAGATCGACCAGGACGGCTGGGTCATCCAGGTCGACGGACAGCCAACGGTGACAACGAAGGTCGGCTTCCTGCCGCCCCCGTATTTTCAGGCCGAGACGATCGCGGACTTCATGGCGCTCGGGCACATCATGACGGCGATGCCCACGATCAACGCGATCGCGGCCGTCGTCGCCGCGCCGCCGGGCATCGTCACCTACGCCGATCTGCCGCTCACGCTCCCCCGAGGCTACGCAAAGGTATAACGGCGAAAAGCCAACGCAACGTTTGAATTTGGACCGAATCGGCGAAAACGGCCACATTCGGCTAACCCTCAGCCGACACCGCCGCCGTCGTCGTTGACACGGCCACCCGTCGGCGAGGGGGTTTGGTGTACGTCGCGCCGAGCTGCGGCACCTCGAGCGGACCCTGGTGACGGGCGGCCTCGATGGCGGTGCGCAGCGGACCGGCCAAACCCGCGAACGATCCCATGTCGAAGAGCAACGGCGTCAACAGCCGGTTGTGGACGAACCCGAAGGCGCTGCCAAATTCGGGGTCGGCCCATCCGAGGGTTCCACCCAGACCCACGTGGCCGAAACCCTTGAGCAAGCCGGGAACCGGCGATTCGTGGTAGCCCAGGTGAAAGGGCATGGGCACCACCATGTTTGCGTCGGGCCACTTGCGTTGCGGCTGCCCCGCCAGGCCGCGCGCCAATTCCTTGGACAAATACTTCTTGCCGTCGATACGGCCGTCGTTGGCCAACACGGCGTATATCTTCGCCAGACCGCGGCCGGTCACCACGCCGTTGGCCGCCGGCACCTCACCGTCCAGGAACGCAGTCTCCCCCTTGATCAGGGATATGACGCCGGGGAAGTACATCGCACCTAGCGCGCCCGAGAACGGCAGGCCGGCCAGCCTCGGGGCGAGGAAATTGAAGACCGGGGCGCGCAGCTTTCCCTGCGGGATCAGGATCTGCGCCACCGTGGTCGGTGCGCCCTCGGGCGGGCGGCCGAGGTGCACGCCGTCGGTGTTGAGCGGCCGCGCGACCTCCTGGCGGATCAGCTCTCGCATGCCTTTGCCCGTCACCGCCCTGGCCAGACCGGAGAGCAGCCATCCGTAGGTCAGCGCGTGGTATGCCTGCACGCCTCGCAGGTGATCGACGGGCGCGGCGGCGAGGCGCTCCTCCATGAGGACGTGGTCCATCAACTCCGCCTTGGTGACGCCCCTCAGGTGCGACAGCCCGGATCGATGCCGTAAGACATCGCGAACCGTGATTTCGGCCTTCCCGTTGGCCGCGAACTCGGGCCAGTATTCGGCGACCGGATCGTCATAGGACAACAGGCCGCGATCGGCCAGCCGGTGAATCACCGTCGACGCGATGCCCTTGGTCGCCGAGAACACCATCGCCCCGGTGTCGGCGGTCCAGCCCTGGGTGCCGGCCCGGTCCGACCAGCCCGTCCAGACGTCGACGACGGCCACTCCGTCGATGTAGACGCAAAGGGCTCCGCCGCCGAACCGGCGGCCGGGGAACAGCCGCGCGAACAGCTTTACGACGTTGGCGAAATGGGGGTCGGCGGCACCGGACACACCGCGTGGCAAGCCATCGTCGGTTACCAGGAGGGCTGACGGTGTCACGGCGCCGTGGCGCCTCGTGCGCTCGGCGCAGTTATCGCTGCGGCGGCATCTCCCCGACGCGGTGCCATCACGAGGATGAAGCTATCAGCCAGTTACAGCGCTGAACATAAGCGGGCCGAACGCGCTGCGGAATTCGGCGCCAGCAAAGTTCTCGCGCGGCCGGGTCACTCTGGGGGTCCGGGCGTTTCGTCGCCAGGCACCGGGTCTGGGGGCGAGGAGTTCAACCACTTCTTCAGCCGAAGCAGCTGATTGACCACCATGGCGATGCCCAGCAGCATCAGGACCGCCACCACTGCCACCAGGACTGCCGTGCTCACAGAGTCCATGATGAGCGGGTCACATTCGGGGTTTCAAGATCGCCTGCCGCAGGGTAGCCACAACCAGCATCATGAAGGCAGGAGGTCGAGCACATGAGCGGCGCGGACAAGGTGAAAGACGCCTTCAAGAAGTGACGGGGCCTGACAAACTGCGACGGCTCGCGAGCGCGCTTTCGGTGGCGGCGGCGATGACCGCCGCCGCGCTGGTGAGCGCGCCCGCCCCGTCGGCGTCCGCCGATCCGTGTCCCGACGTCGAGGTGGTATTCGCCCGCGGCTCCGGTGAACCGCCCGGAGTCGGCGGCGTCGGAGGATCATTCGTCGACGCGCTGCGCGGGCAGATCGGCGGCCGGTCCCTCGGGGTATATGCGGTCAATTACCCGGCGAGCACCGACTTTTCCAACAGCAATTTCCCGCTGACCGTCATCGACGGCATTCGTGACGCCGGTTCTCACATCGAGTCCATGGCGGCGAACTGCCCCAAGACCAGAGAGGTGCTCGGCGGATATTCCCAGGGCGCGGCCGTCGCTGGTTTCGTCACTACTGCCTCGGTCCCGCCGAGCGTGCCGGTTGCCGCCGTACCGGCGCCGATGCCGGCGGAAATAGCCAACCACGTCGCCGCGGTCACCCTGTTCGGGACGCCATCGGATCAATTCTTGGAAAAGTACCGCGCGCCCACGATCGCCATCGGCCCGCTGTATCAGCCCAAGACCCTCGAGTTGTGCGCCCCGGGCGATGGAATCTGCGGTAACGGCGACGACCCCGCCGCGCACGTTTCTTACGGGCCGAACGGTATGACGGCCCAAGCTGCCACCTACGCCGCGAGCCACTTGTAGCCCGTTGCAGAATCGCACTATGCACGTTCTGGTCACGGGCGGCACGGGGTTCGTGGGTGGGTGGACCGCCAAGGCCATCGCCGACGCCGGGCACTCCATCCGATTCCTGGTGCGAAACCCCGATCGCCTGCAGACTTCGGTCGCCAAGTTAGGCGTCGACGTGTCGGACTTCGCCGTCGGGGACATCACCGATCGCGTTTCGGTGCGCGACGCGTTGCGCGGCTGCGACGCCGTCGTGCACAGCGCCGCCCTGGTCGCGACCGACCCGCGTCAGACCGCGCAGATGCTGACCACGAACATGCAGGGCGCGCAGAACGTCCTCGGTCAGTCCGTGGAGCTGGGCCTGGATCCGATCGTCCACGTGTCGAGCTTCACCGCGCTGTTTCATCCGGGCCTCGAAATGCTGACGGCGGACCTGCCGGTCGTCGGCGGGGCAGACGGATACGGAACGTCCAAGGCGCAGGTCGAAATCTATGCCCGCGGGCTGCAGGACGCCGGCGCGCCGGTGAACATCACCTATCCCGGCATGGTCCTCGGCCCGCCGGCCGGCGACCAATTCGGTGAGGCCGGCGAGGGCGTCAAGGCGGCGCTGCAGATGCACGCCATCCCGGGGCGGAGCGCGGCATGGTTGGTCGTCGACGTCCGCGATCTGGCCGCGCTGCACGCGGCGCTCCTGGAGCCGGGGCGCGGGCCGCGCCGCTACACCGCGGGCGGCCATCGCGTTCCCGCGGCCGAGCTCGCGGCCGTGCTCGGCCAGGTCGCCGAGACGACGATGGTCGCCGTTCCGATTCCGGATACCGCCCTGCGCGTTGCGGGAGCTGTGCTGGACCGCGCGGGCCGGTTTCTGCCCTTCGACACGCCCTTCACGTCGGCGGGGATGCAGTACTACACGCAGATGCCGGCGTCCGACGATTCGCCCAGCGAGCGAGAACTCGGCATCACCTACCGGGATCCCCGGGAAACCGTCGCCGACACGTTCGCTGCCCTGCACGGGTGAGTCCTTAAACGTTCCCGCCCACGTCGCGGCCTTCGTCGCCGAGAGCGATGACCGCGTCAAAGCCTTCACGGATGCACGCCACGAAGGCGCCCAGATCCGGGACCGCCGCGGCATCGACGTTGATCCCGACCAGCGCCTTGTGGTGATAACCCACCAGCGTGATGTTGGCGGCGGTGCCGATCGTGGGCCCGAAGGGAAAGATGCTGAGGACTTTCGCGCCGGCAAGGTAGAACGTGAAATCTCCGGCGTTGACATCGCTGAGCACGAAGTCGTCGTGTTTCATGATCAACCCGATGACAAGATTCACCGCCGGGCCGAAGGCGTTGATCGCCGTGCCGAGCGCGGCGGCCATCGGGAGTTTCGCAACCCCCTTCAAGCCTTTGATCAGGCCGTGATAGGTCTCCATCGCGGCGCCCGGGTCGTCGGCGCCGATCGGGATCGCGATCCGGCAACCGTTCACCCGGTTCCCGAACAGTGGGTCGCCCGGCTTGCGGATATCAACGGGGATGGTGGTCCGTAGCCGGTCGACGGGTTTGCCGTGCCGTTGATGGTATAAAGCGAATCCGTGCGCGACGGCGGCGAGGAACGCGTCGTTGACGGTGCAGTCCCGGGTCTTGGCGGCTTGGCGCAATCCGTCGAGGTCGGCGTCGAGCGCCGCGAAGCGCAGCCACCCCCGGCGCTCAGTCATTAGCGGCGAGAGGGTCTTCAAGTTCGGCGCCACGATCCGGGTCACCGCCCGCAGATCCTTTGCGACAGTGGTCGCGGTATCGCGCGGGCGCCGCACCACGGTCGGCAACCTGCGCGCGGTCGCGCCCGCGGACCGGCCAAGCAACCCGAGGATGCGGCGGGCGGTGTAGTTGGCGGCTTCGGCCGCCCGCCCGAGCCGGGATTGATCCTCGGGCTCGGGGATCGGCGGCATCGGGCCGAGGTCGCGCGGCTTTCGGGTCAGGTCGCCAAGCGACCCGAAGATCGCGAGGAGGCCGGTGCCGTCACTCATCACATGATTCACAGTGAGGATCAACGCCGCCTGTCCGCCCGCGAGCCCTTCGACCACGGTGACGGTCCACAGCGGGCGTTCCCGGTCAAGCCCCGACATCGCCGACTGGCGCGCGAACTCCAGCACGCCGTCCAAAGAGCCATCGCCCGGCGCACCGATCCAGCGGACGTGATAGGAGAGATCGAAGTTCGGGTCGACAATCCAACGGGGAGTCGATAGGCGCAACGGTGCCTCCACCAGCCGGTGCCGAAATGCCGGCAGGGTGCGGCTGCAGCGTTCCAGCCGGTCCAAGAAGACCTCCCGGTCGGGCCCTCGATCGAGGATCAACACCACCGTGATCGTCTGCCGAAGCAACGGATCCTTCTCGATCCCCCACAGCATCGCGTCAAGATCGCCGGTGTGATGGGGCATCAGCCGGCGTAGCGGTTGCGGAGTTTGGTCAACGTGGCTTCGATACCTGCGGCATTGCGCTTGGCGAAACCCGTTCGCTCGTAGTACTTCAGCCGATCCTTCAGCAGTCCGGTGTCGCGGTAGTCGAACGTCTCGGTGACGCGGGTGACCGTCGGGGTGAGTGGGGCGAACTCCCAACGCCAGTGGTGCCCGACGGGGTGGCGCCATTCGATCAGTTCGTCGGGTTTCATCGCGGTGACGGTGCTGGTGATGCGATAGGGCACCCCGAACATCGTCATCTTCGTGGTGAACCGCGCGCCGGCGACCAGCCGCTGCGGGGCACGGATGTTGTCCCCGACGGTGCCGGAGCCGTCGAGTTCGTGATGCCGACGCGGGTCCGCGACGATCGCGAACAGGTCGGCTACCGGGGCCTGGACCTCAACCGAACGGCTGACTTGATTGCTACCGGCGTCCACCGCGCTGACGATCATTGTTTCTGCTCCCGACTATTCTGGGTGGCGACCATGGCGAGGCTGCGCTCCCAGAGTTCACGCGCCAGGACCGGGTCGTAGGCGCGGGGGTTGGCCCGGGCGATTCTGTGGTTGGCGTAGTACTCGCCCGATCGCCAGTCGGTTCCCGGTGTGGATGAAGCCAGCCAGACCAGCTCGTCGGATCCCCGCTCGGGTCCCGTCAACGCCAGGTACTTGATTGGGCCGCGAAACGCGGTTCGAATCCACCACGTGCGCGACTCTTTCCCGAAGTTGGTCGCCACGTTGCCGGGATGAAACGCGGCGGCGGAGATCCCGGCGGCGTGGTAGCGGCGGTGCAGTTCCTTGGCGAACAAAATGTTTTCCAGCTTCGCTCCGCCGTAGGCCTTGAGGGGGTGGTAACCCCGTGCTAAGTCGAGGTCATCGACGTTGACCCGGCCGAAGTAAGTGTTGACCACGCTCGAGGTGTTCAGCACCGCGGCGCTGGATTCGACGAGCCGATCCAGCAACAACGTCGTGAGCAGAAACGGGGCCAGGTAATCGACCTGGAAAGTCGTCTCATGGCCGTCGACGGTGAGCTCGCGCCGCCGCATGGCACGGCCGGCGTTGTTGGCCAGCACATCGATGCGTTTGTAGGACCGCAGCAGCTGTTCGGCCAGCCTACGCACCTGTGCGAGATCCGTGAAATCGGCCACGAAATATTCGACACCCAAACGCGCCGCGACGGCGGTTGTTTTCGCTTCGGATCGGCCGACCACCACCACGTTCTCGCCGCTTCGCCTCAGCCTGTCCGCCGCGACGGCGCCGAGGCCGTCGCTGGCGCCGGTGATGATCACCGTGCGACCCGCCATCGCTGTCCTTTCCGACGCAGCGCCGTTGGAGGGCGCCGCAAACCGACGGCACAAGCCGCCGCATCAATGATGCGATGCGAGCGTGACGTCCACCGTTCCGGGTTACTGAGCAGGAGTGAGTCCTGTGCGGCCCGAACGGTGTTGGCCGCTGGCGGTGGGTGTTGTCCGGTCGACCGGTACGCCTCGTTGTCGTGGTGGGCATGTCGGTGAGCCGGAATTACGGCACCGTCGTGGTGTGGTGCTGGGCTGATGATCAGGCCTGGTCGGTGAAGTGCCCGCACTCGTCCGCTGTCGGGTGCGGAGTCCCGCCGGCCGTCGCCTGATCCGCATGCCCAGGCCACGTCTACCGATCGCGGCCGCCGCCCCGTGATGGACGGTGACGGTGGCCGGCTCGGATGTCTGTTGTTGTAAGGGTATGCGCCAGTGCTGGGCACCCCAGCGGCTGGTGTAGGCCGCATCCACCCCGATGATGGCGATCCCGCGGCGCGCACCCATGCCGGTCAGCCGGGTGCGGAACCGCCGAGTGGGGATGCCGGCGACGGTGCGACGCAACCGTTTCCCGCGCCCTCCGCGGCCAAGGGTTTCCCGGCCGGTGGCCCGCGCGTCGGTGAAATCCAGATTCTCGATCACGATGGCCGAGCAGTTGTGCAGGTGGGCCACGTCGAGCAGCCTGATGATGGCTGCACGCACCCGCCCATCGCGCCGTGATGCCCTCAGCCCCGCGGTATCGACGGCGATGGTGATGGGTTCACCGATCGGGTTACCCGAAGAGTCGAGCACACAGCCGGCCAGATGATCGGCATTGAGGTCCACACCCAGCACCGGCCCGGCCCGCACATCGTCGAGCTCGAGCACCGGCCCGGGGCTAGTTTTCCACGACGCATCCACATACCAACGCCGGCGGGCGGGGTCGTAGCTGATGTCGTAGCGCACCGCGGCACGCGCGGCCACCCGCTCCGCCCACTCATCGCTGCGGTGGGCGAATCGCGCCGGCGCGCCGAGCACCCGGTGAGGGCCGAACTGGTCGACGAGGGCGGCGGGCACCTTGATTCGCAGCCGACCCGCCCCATCGACGCCGATGGTCTCATTACCACCGGCCTTGCCCGACTCCCCGTCCGCCGTCAAAAACATCCGCGCCCCATCCCACTTGATGCGCCATTGCTGCTCGTTCAAGCCGGCGGCGTTGAGGTGGTTACGGGCGCGCCACAACCGTTTGCCGCCCACCGTGATCGACGGCTGACCCGCGGCCAGTGCCTCCTGCGCAGTGGCCAACCGGGTCCGCAACACCGCCAGACGGCGGGTCTTGGCAAACCGCTCCGCGGCGCTGCGATACCCGTGACACCGGCGCCGCCGCGATCGCCCGCCGGTGCCGGCGCCCTCGACCGGCGCGACCTCACCGGGACGCAGCCCGCACCGCGCCTCGAGCACCTGCACCGCGGCGCGCAAATCGGCGACCTGGGCCGCCACGCCCCGCATCCCCAGCTGGTACTGATCCTCCACGGCGCGGGTGATCGCCCCGGCCCACCGCGACGACGACACCGCCGTCAGCGCCCGCTTGCGCTGCGCGCGCCACACTGCGTGGGCCTGGCGATCCAAGCAGCCCAACCGGACCCGCCCCGCCAGGTCAGCGCGATACAGCGAACCCAACAGCTCACCAACCGCGGTCAGCGCCTCGGCTTCGGCGGCCGTGGGATGTATCCGGGTGCGGATCCGCACCCCCGCCGGCGCGGCCACCACCACGGGATCACCGATCCGACGCAACGACCGCCCCTTCGCCATGCACCACATCCTGGCAGCCACCACCGACAAACCAGACCGATCGGCACACCAACACCGCTCAGCAGCGCGCAGTATCAATCACTTCCGCTCACTATCTGCCCACCAGCTGATACCCCCGGCCGATTGGCGCCGCCCCGATGCAGCCGTCGTTAAGGGACCTACGGCTGCGATACCGGGGCCCTAATCCCCTCGCCGACCATGGTTCGCAGAGAGAACATCGCCCTAGTTCGGATCCTTAGACACCGGTCCTCCGGCTGCCAGGACTTCGGACAGGAGGTATGGCATGACCAAACCGATTCCGCCCCTGGACCTTTCGTGGCTGTTGATCGAATCACCGGCGGGCACGACGCACGTTGGCGCGATGTTGCTGTTCAAAAAGCCGGCCGGCCGCGCGCCCATCGTGCGCGAGATCGTGGACGCCTATCGGGCGTGCACGCCGGCGCCCCCGTTCAACTACGTCCCGGAGTTGCTCGGTCGGGGCGCGCCCCATTTCCGGGAGGTGACGAGCTGGGACCCGTACTACCACGTCGGGCACCTGGCCCTGCCCGCTCAAGCCTCCTACGACGACCTGCTGCGACTCGTCGCCGATCTGCACGAGCCGCAACTCGACCGTGACCGGCCGCTCTTTCGCTGCTGGGTGATCGATGGGGTGCCGGACGGAATGTTCGCGATCTATACGAAGACCCACCACTCGATCATCGACGGCGAATCGGGCCTCAAGCTGCTATACGCAGGGCTGAGCACGACCAACCGGCGCACCGTTCCGGCGCCCGCCTTCGCGCTGGGAGCGCCGGAACCCGGGCCGCACCCGCCGGCGCCACTCACCGAGCGAATCGCCGACTCGATTCGCGGGGCGATCACGCAGGTCGAGGCGCTCAACCAGGTTTCGGTCAGCGCGCTGCGCAAAGTGCTCGCCGGTCTATTCGGATCTCATCTAGAGGGCAGCCTGCCGTTCGCGGCGCAACACGCCCCGACCAACGCGCCGCTCAAAATCGGGCGAAGATTCGCGACCCTGTCCCTGCCGCTCGACGAGATGCACGAGGTCGGCCGGCGCTTCGGGGCGACCCTGAACGACGTGGCGGTCACCGTGGTCGACGCGGGGCTGCATGCCTACCTGCGGGAGACGGGCCGCGCCTTCGGCCACCCGTTCATCGCGATGTGTCCGGTATCGCTGCGCGGCGACGAGGACACGGCGATCGGCACGCGAGTGTCGGCGATGTTCGCCCGGCTCGGAGAGCCCGGCGCGAGCGTGTCGGAACGCATCCGCCAGGTGGTGGACTCGGTCGCCACGTGCAAGAAGGAACTCGGTCGCCTGTCCAACGAGGCGGCGATGACCTACGCGGTCGGGCTCGTCACGCTCGCCGGACTGGGGGCCTCCACGCACCTGGACCGCGTCGCGCACCCGGCGTGCAACCTCGTAATTTCCAACGTGGCGGGCGCCAAGGAGCCCCGATACCTCAACGGCGCACGGCTGCTTGGCATCTACCCGGTTTCGGCCCTCGCCGCCTCGATCGGGCTCAACGCCACGTTCGCCTCCTACCACGAAAGCATGGACTTCGGGTTCGTCGGCAACAGCGCGGCGTTCGACGACCTGCCGCAGCTCGCTCGCTGCGCCAGCGAGGCGTACGAGGAGTTGAAGGCGGCGGCGGGATTGCAACCGGCCGGCACCAGGCGCGCCTCTTCCAACTAAGTCAACGTGTCCTGAACCGTCAAGAATTTGTCCTGTTATGTCAAGCACTTTGCCTGGCCGCGTCGCACAGTGACACCAGCAGAAAAACCAAACCGGATCGGAGTTTGCAATGACCGAGATCACCGGCGGCGAGTTGTTCGCCCGCGCGCTGCAGGCCGAAGGGATCGAGTTCCTGTTCGGACTTCCGTCACCGGAAATCGACCCGCTGCTGGCCCAACTAGGCGCGCACGGCATTCGAATGGTGCCGGTGCGCCACGAAGCGGCCGGAGTGCACATGGCTGAGGGCCTCTACAAGACGACGGGCAAGGTCGCGGCTGTGCTGGGCAACCCCGGTCCCGGCTCTGCGAACCTTCTCCCGGGAGTCGTCACGGCATTGCACGAGGGAGTCCCGGTGCTCGCCATCACGTCCCAGCACCGGCTCGGCATCGTCTACCCGTCGCCCCCATCAACATTTCAGGGCCAAGACCAGCTCGACCTTTTCCGGCCCGCGGTCAAATGGGGCGCACCGATCTTCGAGTGGGCGCGCATCCCCGAAGTGCTGCGGCTCGCATTCCGCGAGATGCATAACGGCCGGCCGGGTCCGGTCCATGTGGAAATGCCGGCGCCGATCCTGTACGAGACCGGCGACCCGAGTACTGCACCCGTGTGGCCGCCCACGGCCTACCGGCTGGGACCGCCGCAGCCGTCGGAACGCCAGCTCGATGAGGCCGCGGCGCTTCTCGCCGCCGCCGAGCACCCGGTCGTGTTCGCCGGCAGCGGCGTCGACCGCGCCGGCGCGCACGCTGCCGTGATCGAGATCGCCCAGCTGCTGGCCTGTCCGGCGATCAGTTCTATGGCCGGCCGCGCGAGCGTCCCCGCCGATCACCCCAACTTCGTCTTCGGGTTCGGCCCCGCGGGCGACCTCGCCCGCCGCGAGGCTGACGTGCTGCTCGTTGTCGGCTCGCGGATGGGCAACCTCGACCTCCCCTACGACACCTACTGGGGTGATCCCGAAGGCAAACGGCTCATCCAGGTCGACATCGACCCGCGCCACTTCGGCGTCACCCGGCCACTGCACCTCGGCATCCTCGCCGACGCACGGGCAGCGCTGGATGGTATCGCCGCACGATTGCGCACCAGCAACCTCGGCACGCGCGACGGGGCGGACCTGGCTCGCTACCGGCAGCTCGACGAGCAAGTGCGCACGCAGATTGCCAGGCCGATCCTCGAATGGCAGGGTCCGGGCATCCATCCCGCCCATGCGGTTGGCGCGATCGGCGCGGTGTTTGGGTCGGACGCCGTGTACACAACCGATGGCGGCAATACGTCGCTGTGGGCTTACAACGTGCTGCCCCCGACGCGGCCGCGGTCGTACCACTCGATCCTCGAACTCGGCATGCTCGGAACCGGCATTCCCTCGGCAATCGGCGCCAAGCTCGGCGCGCCCGACCGCGAGGTCATCTGCGTCACCGGCGACGGGGCTGCGGGCTTCAACATCATGGAGCTACAGACCGCCGCACGTGAGGGTATCGACATCACCGTCATCGTGTTCGCCGAGGGCTCGTGGACCATGGAGGAACTCAACGAGCTCCAGCTCTACGGCACCACCTTCGGCACAACCCAGGGTGAGATCCGCTGGGACATCGTCGCCCAGGGACTGGGCTGCCATTCCGAGTATGTGGAACGCATCGAGGACCTCGACGGTGCGCTGCGGCGCTCGCGCGAGCACGACGGCCCCAGCCTGGTCTGCGTGCGCAGCGACCACGCCGCCAACCTCGCCGTACCCGCCGAGATGCTGACTCGCTTCTTCGAGGTCTACTCCGGACCGGCAAAGCCGGCCAGCGTGTAAGAGGATCGACGAATGAAAAGCGTGACCTGCACCAATGCCAAGCTCGAGATGGTCGACACCCCGACCCCGACACCGGCCAAGGGGCAATTGCTGATCGACGTGCTGAGGTGTGGCATCTGCGGATCGGACCTGCATGCGCGCCACCACTGCGACGAACTCGCCGACGTGATGGCCGAATCGGGATATGACGCGTTCATGCGATCGAATCAGCACGTGGTGTTCGGGCACGAATTCTGCGGTGAGGTGGTCGATTACGGCCCGGGAACCCGCAAGGCCCCGCGGCCCGGCACCCCGGTCGTTGCGCTGCCGCTGCTGCGGCGCGGCAAAGAGGTGCACGGGATCGGGCTGTCGACGATGGCGCCGGGCGCCTACGCCGAGCGGCTCCTCGTCGAGCAGTCACTGACCTTCGCCGTCCCGAACGGGTTGGCCCCCGAGACGGCCGCGCTGACCGAGCCGATGGCGGTCGGGTGGCACGCCGTCCGGCGCGGCGAGGTGGGCAAGGGCGACGTCGCGATCGTGATCGGCTGCGGGCCGATCGGCCTCGCGGTGATCTGCATGCTCAAGGTGCACGGGGTGCGCACCGTGATCGCCAGCGACTTCTCACCGGGCCGGCGCGCGCTGGCGACGGCCTGCGGGGCCGACATCGTCGTCGATCCCGCGCAGGACTCGCCGTACACCACGGACGCGGGCCGCAAACATTTGCAAGGCATCCTCGAAGCGTTCGACCTCGCGGTCGGCACGATCGAAAAGCTGCAAAGGCTGCGGCTGCCCTGGTGGCACGTCTGGCGCGCCGCCGAGGCGGCCGGCGCCGCAACGCCCAAGCACCCCGTCGTCTTCGAATGCGTCGGTGTCCCAGGCATTATCGACGGCATCATCGCGAGTGCGCCGCTGTTCTCACGCGTCGTGGTGGTCGGCGTCTGCATGGGCTCGGATCACATCCGGCCGGCGATGGCGATCAACAAAGAGATCGACCTTCGATTCGTGCTCGGCTACACCCCGCTCGAGTTCCGCGACACGCTGCACATGCTCGCCGACGGCAAGGTCGACGTCGCGCCGCTGATCACCGGGACGGTCGGGCTGCCCGGCGTCGAGGCCGCGTTCGACGCGCTCGGCGATCCCGAGGCTCATGCGAAGATCCTCATCGACCCCAAGAGCGATGCCGCGAGCCCGCAGCCGGTTGGCTGAACCTTGGTCGTGCCGCGGCGTAAAGCTTCGATCCGGGTCACATGCCGCGCGATGTACGAAAATTTCGCACAAAGCCGAGGACCGCCGCGCCCATGAATGGCACCGGGGCGAGCGTGGCGATCAACGCGCTTTTCGTACCAACAAGGGCCCTACTGCGTAACCCGAGCAGAAGGTCGGCGCTATCGCTGACCAAACCGGCAGCCGCCCATTGCCGGAACTCGCCGTCGCCACCGCGCACCCAAGCGGCACAGGCACCCGACCCGAGGACCACGTCGCGAATCCCGATCGTTTGCATCAGTAGGGTGGCGGTGCCGGATTCGGGCTTGAAGAACCTGCCCGGCGCCAGGAGCATGGCGGCTCCCACCCCGAGGCGGGCCGCCGCCACCAACGCCAAGATGGGCGATGTTTTGGTCCGATCCTGCGTCACGGAATAAGCCTAATCAGAGCGTGGTGACGAACCCGCAGTCGATGCGGCAGTCGGATCCGATGGGCCATTACGCGGGCACTTTGGCGGCGATCTGGTTCGCGATGTCGACGGCTGAGTTCTTTGGGTCGACACTGCAGGTGTTGACGTCGATTATGACGTTGTTTTTCACGGCAAGTGCCCGCCCGCAAGCTTTCCAGCCCGTAGAAGGCGGGTTCTGCAAAGTCGCGATGGTACTTAGGACACCGTTGGCGTTGGATGTCGCCCCCACGGTCCACCGCGTCTTGGACTGGATGTGGGTGTACTCGTGGCAGGCCTGCCACTGTTGGGCGGAGGTGGTGAAGAATTCGCCGGCTTGCTTGGCGGTGGGGAATAGCACCACTGCCTGTTCGGCGAAATGAGTTAAGTTATCGCCCTCCTGGAGGTTGAGTGTCAGGTCTCGAACGTCCATGAAACCGCTGTTGGCATAGACCTGGGCCTGCGCCGAGCCGTCAATGGCTAAGCACTCCCTGGGCGTCATCGTGGCGCTGTCATCAGGCATCGCGATGCGGCTGTTCGTGACCTTCATATCGCTTGTCCCCATGGCGGCGTTGATCTGCGCAGGGGCGAGCAGGAAGTCTTGCAGCGCACCCTCCCCAACAGGAGGCGGAGCTTTCGTGGTCGTGGTCCGCGTGGTGGTCGACGCTTTAGCGCCTTGGTTGGGCTGGCTGTGACAGCCGGCGCTGAAAATGCAGATGCCGGCAAAAACGACCAAGGCGATTAATTGGCGCATGTGTTCATCCCCATTCCCGCGTAACCCGCAACCGATCGGCAAAGCGCGCCAGCGTCCATGCGAAGAATTATCTCGCCAAAACCGCGATCGTTTTCCCGTCAAGTCGGTATTTCGGCTCCGCGGCACCCGCTTCCCAGGCAGTTTGCGGCGATGTCCGAGATTGGAGCGTATCTGTTGTGTCATTCTGCGTTGGTGTCCGCTCCTCCGGCAGCCGCGCCTTCGGGGGTGGTGACGTTTTTGTTCACCGATGTCGAGGGTTCGACCCGTCGGTGGGAGGCCGACGCGGAGGGCATGCGGGTGGCGCTGGCCGCGCATGACGGGGTGTTGTGTGCGGCCGTCGAGGCGCACGGGGGCTGGTTGTTCAAGCACACCGGTGACGGGGTGTGCGCCGCGTTCGGGTCTCCGCGCTCGGCGGTGGATGCGGCGGTGGCCGCGCAGCGGGCACTGGAGTTGCCGGTGAGGATGGGGGTCGCGACCGGCGAAGCCGAGCTGCGGGGGGCGGATTACTTCGGTGCGGTGCTCAATCGTGCGGCGCGGGTGATGGCCGCCGGGCATGGCGGGCAGATCCTGTTGGCCGAGTCGACCGCGAGTCTGCTCAGCGGGATTGATCTGGTGGATCTGGGACCGCGCCGGTTGCGGGATCTGCCGACCGCGGTGGGGGTGTTCCAGGTCCGAGCAGACGGCCTGCGCAGGGACTTTCCACCGTTGCGGGCGCTGGATGTGAGTCCGGGGAACCTGCGGGCTGCGACCACGAGCTTCATCGGACGCGAGTCCGAACTCGACGAGGTGCAAGCGGCGGTCAAGGCGCATCGGCTGGTCACGTTGACCGGGGTGGGTGGGGTCGGCAAGACCCGCCTGGCGACCGAAGTTGCCGCGCGGCTGGCCGATGAATTCCCCGACGGGGTCTGGTTTTTCGACTTAGCCGCGGTCACCGATCCGGCGGCGGTGCCCGACGCGGTGGCCGCGGTGCTGGGCATCATCCAGCAGCCGGGCAAGAGCGTGGCTAACAGTGTCGCGGCCGCGTTGGAGGGCAGAGTCCGGCTGCTGGTGTTCGACAACTGCGAGCACGTGCGCGACGCCGCGGCCGATCTGGTCGAGGCGATCCTCGCCGCCTCGGCGACCGTAACGATTCTCGCGACCAGCCGCGAAGGGCTAAGGCTCGCCGACGAGCAGCTGTGGCCGGTGCCCTCGCTGGATGTCGGCGCGGGAATCGACTCTGCCGCGGTCTCCCTATTCATTGAACGTGCACAAGCCGTTTCGCCGGGCTTCTCGGTGGCCAATGCCGATGAGGCGGCCGCGGTGGTGGAGATCTGTGATCGCCTCGACGGGATTCCATTGGCCATCGAGTTGGCGGCGTCACGCATGGCGTCGATGACCGCGATCGAGGTGCGTGATCGTCTCGATCAGCGGTTCCGGCTGCTGGTGGGCTCGCGGCGCGGCCTGGCACGCCATCACACCCTGCGCCACGCGGTGGCGTGGTCCTACGACCACCTCGATGACGCGGAGAAAGGACTGCTGGAGCGGTGTTCGGTGTTCGTCGGGGGATTCGACCTCCAAAGCGCCTCCGCCGTCATGGGTTCCGATGATGATTTCGCCACCCTGGATCTGCTCGATGCGCTGGTGCGCAAGTCGCTATTGGTCGCTGACAGGTCGTCGGGGCGGACCCGGTTTTCGATGCTGGAGACGATCCGCCAGTTCGCCGAGGTACAACTCGTCGCCCGCGGCGAAGCATCCGAGATTCGGGCCACCCAGTCGCGCTACTTCGCCGGGCGCGAAGCCGACATCATGGCCCGGTGGGACAGCCCCCGCCAGCGTGCGGCCTACGCCTGGTTCACTCTCGAGCTGGCCAACCTGCGCACTGCGTTTCGGTGGGCCGCCGACCACGGCGACCTGGATGTCGCCGCCACCATCGCCACCTACGCGGGGTTCCTCGGCGGTCTGGTCGACAATTATGAGCCTATAGCCTGGGCCGAGGAGCTCATCGAGCCCGCCCGCGCCGTCGACCATCCCCGACTCGCGACTCTGTACGCGCTGGCGTCGCTGTGCTGGATCGTGGGACGGATCGAGGAGGCTGTCGGCTATGCCGACGCCGCCCAGACGATGATCGGCACTGGCGGCGAGGTGCCGTTCGGCCTCGAGGGCACGCTCGGCGCTGTGTACGCGTACATCGGCCAGCCCGAACGATGCGTCGAGTGGTGTCGCGCCCAGCTCGCACGCGACCGCGACACCCATACACTAACCCGGGCATGCCTGGTCGCCGCACTGACGATCGCCGGGGACGGTGAGGAGGCGCGGGCCGCCGCGAACGGGCTGATCGACGCCGCGGAAGCCACCCACAACCCCTATGCGCTCGCGTACGCGCTTTACGCCTACAGCTGGCCCTTCCGCGATGCTGATTACCTCCGCGCGCTGGAAGCTCTGCGCCGGGGCCTGGTGATCGCCCAAGACACCGGCAACCGCATGGTCGAATCACAGCTGGCGACCGGTTTGTCTCGGCTTGAGGCCGAACACGGCGACCCGTTGGCGGCACTCGATCACATCACTCTGGCGATCCGCAACTTCTATGACTCAGGCAACGTCGGCCTCATCCGTTTCGCCCTGGCAACTCTCGCGGTGTTCCTCGACCGCCTCGGACGCCTCGAACCGGCGGCCACCATCGCCGGTTTCGCACTCAATCCCCTCACCGCGTCGACAGTCCCGCAACGCAGCAGAGTGATCGCGCACCTGCGCGATGTGCTCGGCGCGCAGACCTACGAATCGCTCGCCCACAACGGAGAGACGATGACCACCACCCAGATGGCGACCTACGCATTCGACCAAATCGACCAGGCCCGAACAGAACTCGAACGCCCCAGGGCGGATTCCTAGGCGGCGGGTTCGATCTCGAGCCCGACGTGCACCTTGTCGACCCCGCCGCGCACGATCGAGTGCGCATAGAACCACCAGGCGTGGTACCAGTACCGCTTGAGCACGGCGTTGTAGACCCGCCGCGTCTCGGACTTCGGCAGGACCCGGGCGACACCTTCCACCGGGTCACTCTTGGGCTTGCCCAACGATCCGCTCCTGGCGATCGTCACCCGCTGTGTGTTGCGGATCCGCCTGACTTTCCACGACCCGTCGTCGGTGATGACCAGAAGCTTGTCGCCCTCGGGCACTCCCCAGATCGCCGTCGGTTTTGGGCGGCCGTCCTTGGTGAAAGTGGTCAAGAGCAGGTACTTGGACTTGATAACGTCGTTGAAGCTGGAAGCCACGCTTGTTCCTTGTCTATGAATGGGCAGGCAGAACAATTGCCCAATATCGCGACTTTTTAATCATGGTGCGGGTGCGTCAATTGGCTGCCGCAGCGGAAATCGATTGGCTCACCGTGTAACTGTCGATTCCCTCGATTCCAAGTTCGCGACCGTAACCGCTGTTCTTGACGCCGCCGAACGGGGCCGCCGGGTCCATGATGTAGCCCTCGTTGACGCCGAAGGTGCCGGACCGCACCCGCGCCGCCACGCCGTAACCGCGGTCGACGTCGGCGGTGAACACCGAGCCGGCCAGCCCGTACTCCGAGTCGTTGGCGATCCGGATCGCCTCATCCTCGTCACTATAGGAAATGACCGTCAGCACCGGGCCGAAGATCTCCTCGCGCGCGATGCGCATGTCATTGTTGGCGTCGCTGAACAGCGTTGGCCTGACGTACCAACCGGTTTCGAGACCGTCGGGCATGTCGCTGCCGCCGGTCACCAGGCGCGCACCTTCGCTTTTACCGGTCTCGATGTAGCCGCGCACCCTCTCCTGCTGGCGCCGCGCCACCAGCGGACCGATCTGTGTGTCGGGATCCGCCGGGTCGCCAACCGTCATCGAACCCATACCGGCCGCCAACGCGTCGACGAACTCGTCCTTGCGCGCCTCCGGCACCAGGATCCGGCTCAAGGCGTTACAGACCTGGCCGCTGTTGGCGAGGCTGGCCATCTGTATACCGGTGGCGGTGGCGGCCGGGTCGGCGTCGTCGAGCACGATGGCCGCCGACTTGCCGCCGAGCTCGAGGCTCACCTGCTTCAACCCCGCTGCGCACGCCAGCGCCACTTGCCGGCCGGCGGCCGTGGACCCGGTGAAGGAGACCTTGTCGACGCCTGGGTGGCTCACCAGCAGTTCACCCACGTCGCGGCCGCCGGGCACCACGTTCAGCACGCCGGCAGGAAGGTCGGCTTCCGCAACCAGATCGGCGAGCAGCTGCGCATCGAGCACCGATTCGGGCGCGGGCTTGAGCACCACCGAACACCCGGCCAACAGCGCCGGAACGACCTTGCAGACGGTGAGGAACTGCGGCATGTTCCACGGCACCACCGCCGCGACGACTCCCACCGGATGCTTCACGATTCGGATGTCCTTGCCGTATAAGCCCAGACGATCCTGCTGCCACTCGAAATTTGCGGCCAATCCGCAAAATGCGGAGATCATGGTCAGGGGAAGGCGGACCTGCGCCCTTTTGGCAAACGCGATGGGGGCGCCAATCTCGGCCGAAATCAGCGCGGCCATGTCGTCCCGCCGCTCCTTGTAGATACCAGCCAGCCGGGTGATCGCCTCGATCCGTTCACCGGGTTGCATTCGCGGCCACGGCCCGCTGTCGAAAGCCGTACGTGCCGCGTCGACGGCCCGATCGACATCCGCGGGTCCGGCGCAGGCGGCGTGGCCGATGACCGCCTCGCTGTGTGGTGATGTCACCGTGATTGCGGTGTCGGAGTCCGGTCCAGAAACCGGGGGAGCCCACTTTCCGCCGATGAAGAGCTGATCCCGTTCGTACATCAATCTCCTTGGGGCTGTTTGGATCTCGAAGTCACGTGTTACGGCCGCCATTGACGCCGAGTATCTGCCCGGTGATATAGCCGGCTTCCTCGGATACGAAGAACGCACATGCGGCCGCAATATCCTCGGGCTTGCCCACCCGGCGCACGGGCGTGCGCTTGATGTGGTCCTCCACGGTTCCACCGAGCAGGTCCCGACTCTCGGCGCTGCGCAGCATCGGTGTGTCAATAAATCCTGGCGGTACCGCGTTGACGGTGATCCCGCTCGGACCGTATTCCAGGGCGAGTGATTTGGTCAGGCCGTTCACCGCGGACTTCGCCGCCACATAGTGGGCCATGAACGGCTGCCCCGAGTGAGTGCTCGACGACGAGATGTTGACGATGCGTCCCCATCCGGCTTCGACCATGTCGGGGAGCACCGCCTGGATTGTGTGGAAAACGCCGTTCAGGTTGACGTCGATCACTTTGGACCATTCCTGGAACGACATGTTCAAGAACTTCTTGAAGCCTTCCACGCCGGCCGCGTTGACCAGCACCAGGATCGGGCCGAGCGCGTCGCGGATCGCCGATATCGCGGCGTCGACCTGCGCGCGGTCGGACACGTCGGCGACATAGCCGAATTCGTCGTCGGTGGCCGACAGGTCGATGACGGCGACGCGAAATCCGTCGCTGCGCAACCGTTCGGCGACGGCGCGGCCGATCCCCGACGCACCACCGGTCACCACCGCCGTCTTCGGGGCCAAGCCGCCCACCCACCTTCCTGAGCGATCGCTCAGACAATTGGCTCCACATGCCTATCACCCCCCGTCGACCAAGGTCAAGTGAATGGCGCGGGACCGCCCGAGTTCGGCCTGCCATCCGGAACCGACTGATCTCTCCAGGCGGTTGATTCTCGGCGACCGCCCAATTTAGTGTCCGTTGATGGACCGGCCTCCGTTTCGCTTCGCGGTGCAAGCGACAAACGCCGCTGGGATGAGCGAGTGGCGCGATACTGTTCGCAAAGTCGAAGACCTGGGCTATTCAACGCTTTTCCTTGCCGATCACTACCTGGGCCCGGGTCCGGCGCAACGAGCTGCACGCACCCCGCGCCAAGACCTGGCCCCGATCGCGGCGATGGCGGCGGCGGCCGCCTGCAGCGAGAGGCTGCGTATCGGGTGCAGGGTGTTCTGCATCGACTATCACGTGCCGGCGGTATTGGCCAAAGAGGCGGCGACACTCGATCTGCTCTCCGACGGTCGCCTGGAACTGGGGCTCGGCGCCGGCTGGAGCGAAGTCGAGTACGCCGCGATGGGCCTCGACTTCGACCGTCCGGGCCGGCGAATCGCAAAGCTGGCCGAGGTCGTCTCGCTCATCAAGGCCCACTGGCAAGGCGAAGAACTCGACTACTCGGGCGATTTTGTGCAGGTGCACGGTTATGCGGGGCGGCCGCGGCCGGTGCAACGGCCGCATCCACCGATCATGATCGGCGGCGGCGGGAAGCGCGTGCTCTCGCTAGCCGGCCGCGAAGCCGACATCGTCAGCATGTCCAGCGTGCCTTTCGTGGCAGGCGACGCCGACGGCCTGGATCCGCAGGCGGTCGCGGAACGTCGGATCGGCTTCGTCCGCGCCGCGGCCGGTGAGCGCTACGGTCGTCTCGACGTGGAGGGCTCCCCGTACTTCACGGAAATCACCGACGATCGCGAGACGGTTCTGGCGGGCGTGGCAAAGTCGACGGGCATCTCGGCCGACCTGCTGCGCAACCATCCCAACGTGCTGATCGGCTCGACGGAAAGCGTTGTGGAATTACTGCGTTCGCGCCGCGAAACCCTCGGGGTCAATTACGTCACGGTGCAGCAGTCGCAGATTGAGTCTTTCGCGCCCGTGGTGGCAATTCTGGGCGGGCGCTGAGCCTTGACCGCCGCGACCTGAGGTGCAAGCATTGCACCTGCGTTGTTTGGGCGATCGCTCAAATGGCGCGGGGTGCCACTTTCACCACCGCGGGAATGAGACAGCTCAATGGCAAAGCGCACCAGATACAGCGAATACCACGATCGGTACGCGAACTATCGGCTCGAACTGTCCGATGACGGAATTCTGTTCATGCAGTGCCACACCAACGGTGGCAGCCTGGTTTGGGATTGGCGCGCGCACGACGACATGTCGGACGCTTTCGCCGATATCGCCGGGGATCGTGAGATCAAAGTCCTGATACACACCGGCACCGGCGAGAACTACAACGCTAACTGGGGACGCATGCCCAACGGCGACCCCGTTGAGAAGCCCGAGTATCTTCTCATGCCCGGCACCCGCGGCCTGGTCAAGCTCGACGAAAAGGCCTGGTATGCACGGCATCTGATTACCAACGTGCTCGATGTCGATGTACCGATGATCAGCGCGGTAAATGGTCCGTGCAACATGCACTCCGAGGTGCCGCTGCTCGGCGACATTGTCCTGGCGTCGGAGGACGCCTACTTCCAGGACGCCTCCCACTTCCCGCGCGGCCAGGTGCCCGGCGACGGCCAGCATGTCATCTGGAGCTTCTTGGCCGGCCACACCCGCGCCCGCTATTTCCTGCTGACCGGCATGAAACTCGGCGCCCAGGAAGCCAAGGAATGGGGTGTGGTCAACGAGGTGCTGCCCAAAGACCAGTTGCTGGACCGGGCTTGGGAACTCGCTCGTGAACTGGTCAAGCGCCCACCGCTGACGCTGCGCTACTCACGTCAGCTCTTCACCAACCCACTCAAGCGGGCTTTCATCGACGAACTCGGCCACGGTCTGGCGCGGGAAACCTACGCGCAGCGGGCCTTCTTCCCGTTCGGCGGCGAGATGGCACCGCTGGATCGGGCCTGGGACCAAGAACCCTGGTCCGACGGTCGACGGAGTGAAGGAGTCCCATCGTGACCGGCATTCAGCAGCGGCTGTCGACCGGCCGGGGCAAGTTCACCACCGACTATCCCGAGCTCGGGACCGGCCCGGTCAACTACGAAGATTCGATCTCGGAGGAATTCTTCGCCGCGGAGCGCAAGGCGGTTTTCGAACGAAACTGGTTGTGCGTGGGACGTATTGAGCGGTTGCCACGCAAGGGCTCCTACTTCACCCGCGACCTCCCCGGGCGCTTCGCCTCCATCGTGATCGCCCGCGATCTGAACGACACCGTGCACGCGTTTCACAACGTCTGCGCCCACCGCGGCAACAAGGTCGTCTGGCAGGAACACCCGGCGCGCGAGTCCTCTGGAACCTGTCGTGCGTTCTCGTGCAAGTACCACGGTTGGCGATACGGTCTGGATGGCAGGGTCAACCACATCACCAACGAAGGGGAGTTCTTCGACCTCGACAAGAGCGCACTGCGGATGCCGCCGGTGCACTGCGAGGTCTGGGCTGGTTTCATCTTCGTCAACCTCGCCTCCGAAACGAAAGGCGCCCCGGTGCCACTGCGCAGTTTCCTCGGCGACGGGCTGTTAGGGATCGAGGCGTATCCGTTCGAGAGGATGACGCAGCATTACGGTTTCTCCACCAGGATCAACGGGAACTGGAAGCTGGCCGTCGACTCGGTATGCGAGTGGTACCACCCGCCGTATGTGCACGGTCGCTTCATCGACCCCGACGTCTCCAAGGCCGAGAAGATGGTGCCGCCCGTCGACGCCTACCACTACGAGCTGTTTCGGCCGCACATGCTCACCTCGGTCCCGGGGCCGCCGCCGCTGCCGCCCCGCGAACCCGGCACCGCGGGACCTGCCCGCCAAGACCAGCGTTGGGTCTACAAGCTGTTCCGCGCGGGGCTTTTCGGGCCCGACGACGTTCCGGATATCGGCGCTCCGCCTGATTTCCTGAACCGTGGCAACATCGCATCGTGGGGTAACGACCAGTTCTGGATCTTCCCGAACATTTCGATCCAGATCTGGGCGCGCGGCTACTACATCACGTATACCTACTGGCCCGAGACCGTCGACTCACACATCTACGAGATAGACATGTACTTTGTGCCGCCCGCAAACGCGCGGGATCGCCTCGCGCAGGAGCTGGTGGTCGACAGCACGATTGAGTTCGCGATGCAGGACGTGAACACCATCGAGGCCACACACTCGGCGCTGAAGACCCGTGCGCAGAACACCTTTCATCTCAGCGACCAGGAATTGCTCATTCGCCAGTTCCACACGGTCATTCGCGATACGGTCGCCGCCTACCAGGCCGGGGAGTCGTCATGACCAATTTGGCACTGCCCGCGGGGTTCGCCGATCTGGAGCCGTTTGTGGCCGATTGGGCGTTGCCGACGCGGGCCCAACGCTACGAGGCGCGCCTCTCCAAACCCTACGACGAACTCGTCGGGTTCTACGACGCCGTGGCCCCGAGGGCCGAGGAGGCGATCGCCTACCTGAATGGGTTGGACATCAACGCATTACCCGACGATGCGACCAGGTTGCTGCACCTGCTGTACTCGATGATCCTGGTCTCCTACTCCGTCAACGTGTTCAAGCAGAACCGCATCCCGGACTCCGGCGCCGCCTTCTTCGACATGGTCGTCGAGCCGGCGGTCTGATTCGAACGGATGCGCCTGTGGCTAACGCCGCCCTGCCGCTGTCGGGCTTACGGGTGATCGACACCGCGACGCTGGCCGCCGGGCCGCTGGTCGCCACGGCGCTCGGTGAGTTCGGCGCGGAGGTGATCAAAGTCGAGGAGCCCCGGTCCGGGGATCCGCTGCGCACCTGGGGAGCCCGGCGCGACGGGGTGGGACTGGTGTGGAAAAGCGTTGGCCGCAACAAGAAGTGCGTCACGCTCGACCTCCGCACTGCGGAGGGCAGGGATGTGCTGCACCGGCTTCTCGACGTCAGTGACGTGCTGGTGGCCAACACACGGCCAAGCACGCTGAAGCGCTGGCACCTGGATTACGAGTCACTGCACGCGCGCCATCCGCAACTCGTCATGCTCCACGTCACCGGATACGGGCGCGGCGGCCCCGCCAGCGACCGGCCCGGGTACGGAACACTGGCCGAGGCGATAAGCGGCTTCGCCCACGTCACCGGCCAGCCGGGCGGACCGCCGACCCTGCCCCCGTTCATGCTGGCTGACGGGGTCGCGTCGCTGGCGGCGACCTACGCCGTCATGATGGCCCTGTATCACCGCGATGTGCACGGCGCATCGGGCCAACTCGTCGACGTCAGCCTCGTCGAGCCCCTCGCCCGCCTCGTCGAGCAGTCGACGCTGGCCTACGACCAGCTGGGGGTGGTCGAGACGCGCACCGGTAATCGCGCCGATGCCAGCGCACCGCGCAACGTATACCGCACGTCCGACGATCAGTGGATCGCGATGTCGAGTGCCTCCGCCAGCACCGCGGCGCGGGTGTATCGCGCAATTGAAAGGCCCGATCTGGCAACGCGTCCGGAGTACATCGAGCACGTGCCACGCCAGGAGCGGGCCGGCGAGATCGATGACCTGGTATCCGCGTGGGTCGGCAAGCACACCCTGGATCACGCGATGGCCGTCTTTCTCGACGCGGGAGTGGCGGCGTCGCCGGTCTACGACGCCCGCCAGCTCCTTGAAGACGAACACTTGCGCGCCCGCGGAACGTTCGTTGTCGTGGACGATCCGGAGCTGGGCGCGGTGACCGTTCAGGCGCCGATCGCGATGCTGAGCGAAACACCCGGCCGGGTAAGCCATCTGGGCTCGCGGCTGGGAGTCGACAACGACGCCGTCTACGGCGGGTTACTGGGTATGGACGCCGATCGCATCAGCGCCCTTCGCGCCGCAGGCACCATCTAAGACGCACCGGAGAAAGAGATGACGAAACCACGCATGCGGCGCTCGGAGTTGGCCACCCCGGCCAGCAGCGAGCACATGTGCGAACGGGCCGCGCGTGCCGGCGCCGATCTCGTGTTTCTTGACCTGGAGGATGCGTGTGCGCCGCAGGCCAAGGAGTCAGCGCGCGGCACCGCGGTGGGCGCTCTCACCGAACTCGACTGGGGCACCACCCTGCGGGCCGTGCGGATCAACGGCCTCGAAACCGAGTGGTGTCACGGCGATATCGTAGAACTTGTCACCGGCGCACGTGACAGGCTTGATGTCATCATCGTGCCCAAGGTGCGGTCGGCGCGCGACGTCTGGTGGGTGGATGTCCTGCTTACTCAGCTCGAGGCGAAGCTGCGATTGTTCCGCCCGATCCGCCTGGAGGCGCTCATCGAGGAGGCCGAGGGACTGGTCAACGTGGCCGAGATCGCTCGGGCCAGCCCCCGCTTGGAGGCGCTGATCTTCGGGGCGGGCGATCTCTCGGCGTCACTGCGGTCTCGCGTCGACGGCAACTTCGAACCCGCCGGCGAATATCCCGGCGACTTCTGGCAGACCGTGCGGGTCCAGGTACTGGCCGCGGCGCGGGCGGCCAACATCGATGCAATCGATGCGCCGTATCCCGGATACCGGGACATCGACGGTTATCGGCGTAGTGCCACACAAGCCAGCCTGCTCGGGTTCGACGGCAAGTGGGCAATCCATCCCGCGCAGGTGCCCGTCGCCAATGCGGTGTTTACGCCCCCACCCGAGGAGGTCGCGGAGGCTCGGTCCATCATCGCCGACTACCGGCGCGCCGAGGCGAGCGGAGTGGGTGCTTTGGGCAGGAATGGCAAGCTGGTTGATGCGGCGCTGATGAGGCACGCACACAACGTGCTACGCAGGTCCGGTGTGCCGGTTGACGCCGAAACCGATAGTGTCGCAACGGAGGACCAGACATCATGACCGCATCCGAACGCCCGAAGGCGCGGGACTCCACCACTCGCGACGTGCTGGTCGACGCAACGATTCAGATCATGATCGAGGAGGGTTACGCCGCGGCCACGTCACGCCGGGTAGCGGCGAAAGCCGGTGTCAAACCGGCCTTGGTGCATTACTACTTCCCCACGATGGACGAGCTGTATCTGGCCGTTTTCCGCCGTGGCGCCGCGGTCTACCTGCAGCGGCAGCAGGAGGCGTTGGCCTCGGACCGCCCGCTGCACGCCTTCTGGGACACCCTAATCGAGCCCAAGGACACCCGATTGCTGTTGGAGTTCATGGGACTTGCCAACCATCGCAAGGAGATTCGGGCTGAGATCGCGGCCTGGTCGGAGAGGTGGCGCGAGCAGCAGATCACCGCGCTGAACTTCATCGTTCGCGAGCATGGCATCGATACGGACGAGTTCCCGCCCGCGGGCCTCGCGGTCGTCATCGCCTCAATCGGCCGCACCCTCATACTCGAGCAGGGGCTCGGTACCAAAGGTGGTCACGACGCGGCCGTCGCTCTGGTTAACCGCTTCCTTGACCGCTTCGAGATGCCGACACCCAAGGCTCGGCGAGGTACACCGGACGCGGCCCCTTAGGGCAGTACGACCCGCAGCCGTTCCCAGCCGCGCACCGTCGATGTCGGCGCCAATTGCGCTGTGTCATAGTCGATGTCCCACTCGGGCCAGCGGTTGAGGATCTCGTCAAGCGCGACGCGGCCCTCCAGGCGTGCCAGGTTCGCCCCGAGGCAGTAGTGCACGCCCTTTCCGAAGGTGATGTGCGAGATGTTGTCGCGGTGGATGTTGAACGTGTCGGGGTCGGCATAGCGCCGGTGATCACGGTTGGCGGCACCGAACAACAGCAGCATGGCGCTGCCGGCGGGGATCTTCGTGCCGTAGCACTCGAAATCCTTTGCCATCCAACGGGCGACGTGGGGCCCGGTGGGCTCGAACCGTAGCGTCTCGTCGATGGTGCGGTTCAGCAGCGACCGATCGTGGTAGACCTCCCGGCGCTGATCGGGATGCTCGGCGAGCACCTTGGCCAGCCAGCCGATCAGTCGACCGGTCGTCTCGTTGCCCGCGCCGGCGACCACCTGGGTGTAATGCAGCACCTCCTTGCGCGTCAGTGTTCTGCGCACACCGTGCTCGTCGTCGAACTCGACATTGAGCAGCGTTGTCATGAGGTCGTCCGACGGGTTCTTGGATCGCCACTCGACGTAGTCTGCATATATCCGGCCGTCGGCGATCGAGTCGGCGTTTGTGACCTTGAGCGGTGCGCCGCGCTTGGTGCGCAGGTTGGCGTCATTGGCGTCGCGAACCGAAATCTGTTCCGACTCGGGGATTCCCAGGAGCATGCCGATCACTCGCATCGGCATCATCGACGCGAGCTCGGCGATGATGTCGAATCCCCCCGATCCGACGAGCGGATCCAGGCACCGGACGCAATACCGCCGGATCTGATCTTCGAGTTCGGCCATTCGGCGCGGCGTGAACACTCGCGACATCAACCCGCGGAGCCTCGTATGTTCGGGCGGATCCTGGAACATCATGACACCGCCCGGCATGTCGAATTTCGACTTGATCAACTCGAGGATGTCGCTGCGCCGGTTGGAGAAGACCTCCCAGTTGGCCAATGCCCGTTCAACGTCGGAATGCCTTGATATGGCCCAGAAGTCGTATCGCTCGTTGTAGTAGAGCGGCGCCTCCTCGCGCAGCCGCGCGTAGGTCGGGTACGGGTCGGCGTTGATACCGACGTCGTAGGGGTCGTAGTAGACGTCCGTGTCGTTTGCAACCGTCATCGATCGTTCCTCACTTCAGGCAGCTGCCGGCATCCACGGGAAGCGCTACGCCGGTGATGTAGCGCGCTTCGTCGGAGGCCAGAAACAGCACCGCGTTGCTGATGTCTTCGGGGGTCACCCAGGGGATCGGCAGGTAGTGGAAGCTCTGGCACACCGGCGCAAGGTCGTCAGGTCCGGGGTTTTCCAACTCCGGCCGGAAGGCGCGGTAGGTGGCCTCGTTCATCAGCAGCGGCGAGTTCACGTGCGTCGGGAGGACGGCGTTGACCCTGATCATGCGCTGGCCCAATTCGACGGCGAACGAACGCATCAGCCCGATCACACCGTGCTTTGCCGCGACGTAGTGGCCGACGTGCGGATAGGCCTTGTTTCCTGCGACCGAGGACGTCAGGACGATGGAGCCGCCTCGACCACCGTCCAGGATGTGGGGCACCCCCGCCTTCACCGTCTTCCACACCCCGCTGAGGTTGACGTCGATCATCTCCTGCCACAGCGCCTCGTCGGTCTTGTGCAGCTTTCCCGCCGTCGTACCGATGCCGGCGTTGGCGACGATGACGTCCAGGCGCCCCAGCTGTTCGGTCCCGCCGTCAACGGCGGCTTTCAATGCGTCGAAATCGCGAACGTCGACTTCGGCGATCACGACGCGGCCGCCGGCGTCTTTGACCAATCCCGCGGTCACGTCGAGGTCTTCGGGCGTCGCGCCGTCCGCCGGCGAGGCCTCGAACTTCCTGCAGATGTCGACGGCGATGATGTCGGCGCCCTCCTGCGCGAGCCGTACCGCGTGACTTCTGCCCTGTCCCCGCGCCGCGCCGGTCACGAACGCGACCTTGCCGTCCATCCGGCCCATCGCCACCTCGATCCGGTATTTGGGCGATCGCCCAATTTTGGGCGCACGCCATGTCTAGCAGCACGGAGAGGAGATCGTCAAGAGTTCAGCGCCGCATCGATCAAGGTGGCGGCGGCCGCGCGGGCATGGACTACAGGCGCGGTGTCGTTCAGCGAGGTCGCCATCGCCGTGGCGCCCTCGAAGAGGACGGCCAGCTGTTGGCCCAGCAGGTCGGGATCGGCCACGCCGGCCTCGCGCGCGACGGCGGCGAGGCGATGGGTGAACTCCCGCTTGTGGGCCCGCACGATCTCGTCGGCGCTTGGGAGCGCTCCGGCCGATTCCACGGCCGCATTGTGAAAGGGGCAGCCCCGCAATACCTTCGAGTGGGACATCTCGAAAATCCCCAGCAGGCGCTCGCGGGCGGACAGTCGGCTGTCGTCGAGGCGCTTCTCGATGGGTGATCCGCCGCGGGCGTCGAAGCCGCGTAGATAGTTGTCGACGAGGTCGTTCTTACTGGCGAAGTGCTGGTAGAGGGTGCGCTTGGACACGTTGGCCTCTTGAGCAATGAGTTCGACGCCGGTCGCGTGGATGCCGTTGCGGTAGAAGAGCCTGGCGGCGGCGCGCTCGATACGCTCGCGCGCTCCGCGGCCACCGGGTGGACGCGTCGACATAGTGGCATCACTCACATGGCTAGAGTACACCGATCGGTTTACAACCGGCGGATACGCCGCTAGCGTCTAGTGATGATGTAAACCGATCAGTTTCCCCGGGAGGTTGGCACATGACGGTTTCTCAGGACGTGCGCGGCGGCACCGACACGGCGTGGGGCGCGGAACAGTCGCGATTGGTCAGCTGGCACGACCCGATGACCACCCAGGCCACTGTCGCGTCGATGTCGGGCCTTGCCTATTGGACGGCTGTCGCCGACGGGCACTTGCCGCCGTCGCCGATAGGCCGACTCATGCGAATGGACGTCACCGAGGTCGAGAGCGGGCGAATCGCCTTCAGTTGCACACCCGACGGGTCCATGTACAACCCGCTCGGGACGGTTCACGGCGGCGCTGTTTGCACCCTGCTCGACACGGCGACCGGCTGCGCACTGCACACAACGCTGCCCGAAGGCGTCGGCTACACGTCGGTCGAGATCAAGGTCAACTACCTCAAGGCCGCCACCGTGGCCAGCGGTCGGCTGACGGCGGTGGGCACCGTGGTCAAGGCGGGGTCGCGGATCGGATTCGCCGAAGGTGCGATCACCGACGCGGCGGGAAACCTCGTGGCCACCGCAAGCAGCACCCTATTGATCTTCGAAACACGCAGTCACTGAGAGGATCCGCCCGCCATTTCATCCATCCTGATTACCGGAGCCAACCGCGGTATAGGCCGCGCCATCGCCAGCGAGTTCGCGCGCCGCGGGCATCAGGTCGTGGCCACCGCACGCGATCCACGCACGCTGGCCGACCTGGACGTCAGTCAACGGCTGGCCCTCGACGTCACCGACGACGCGAGCGTCACCGCGGCCGTCGCGGCCGCTGGCGACATCGACATCGTGATCGCCAACGCCGGGGTCATCTTCTACGCCGCCGTGGAAGCCACCCCGCTGGCGGAACTGCAGCGCCTGCTCAACCTCAACACCATCGGCGCCATCCGCGTCGCCCAGGCGGTGCTGGCGCAGATGCGGGCCCGTGGCAACGGGAAGCTGATGTTCATGTCCAGCATCGTCGGCCGCGTCGTGCTGCCGCCCGGCGCGGCCTATGCGTCGACGAAGTGGGCGCTGGAGGCGCTGGTCGAAGCGCTCGCCGTCGAGATCGCTGCCTTCGGCGTCCAGGCCGCGCTGCTCGAGCCCGGCGCGGTGAGCTCCGGCGCGCTCGACGACGTGACCACCTACACACTGCCCGACGACCCGTACGCCGGCATCCTGAACGGCGGCGGACCCCGCGCCGGCATTATCACGCCCGAACAGGTCGCCGCCGAAGTCGCCGACGCGGCCGAGAAGCCCGAGCCGCCGCTGCGGATCCCGATCGGCGGCGCTGCGCGGACGCTGTTGGCGGCCCGCAAAGCGTCGGCCGACGACGTCCCGTTTGTCCCGGCGAACTACTTCGCTTAGCCCTGGCGCGCCGCTTCCTGGGCGAGTTGCACCCGGGAGGTGATGCCTAGCTTGCTGTAGACGTGAGTGAGGTGGGACTGCACCGTGCGCGGTGACACGAAAAGCCTTGTGGCGATGTCGTTGTTGCCCAGCCCCTCGCTGACCAGTCGTACTACGTCTAGCTCGGCCGGCGTGAGCGAGGCCCAGCCGCTGGTGGGCCGTTTGCGCTCGCCGCGTCCGCGCTTCGCGTAGGCGATCGCCTCCTCGGAGGACAGCAAGGCGCCCTCGGTCCACGCAGTGTCAAAGTCCTTCTCACCCATCGCATTTCGTAGCGCTGCCACAGAGGCTTCGTAGGCGGCGTCCCAGACCTTCAACCGCACCGCGCCCATCCGCTGCCAGATGGCCGCTGCCGCTCCGAAGAGCCGGGCGGCTTCGCGGTGACTGCCGGCCTCGCCGGCCAGAACAGCGAGGCATTCGAGGATGTCGGGAATGCCTACATACGGGAAACTTTCAGGGACACTGGCCAGAGCGTCGTGGGCGTCGCGCTCAGCCTGCTCTGGTTCACCCTGTGCGATCGCCACGCGGGCGCGCGTGCTCAGCGCCCCTGCTAGTAAGGCCCAGCCCGTCGCTGTCGCGACCGCGTCGTCAGCCCAGCGCCGGGCCGCGATCAGATCTCCGCCCGCCAGTGCGACCCACGCGTTGATGGGGCGCAGGTGCGCCGCAAAGCCCGGCGCGACGCTCCCATGCTCCCAGGCCGCCGCGGTCGCGTCCCGCGCCGTCTCGACGTCGCCGGCGGCCAGCGCCACTACTGCCAACGCGTCGTAACCAAGACCCGCGATGACCCAGCCAAACTCGGAGGCGGACTCGAGGCTCGCCTCGGCCGCGGCCCGGGCCGCAACCGTGTCGCCCTGCCACGCCAGGGCGATGCCCTGGTGCGCGAGGGTACCTGCCTCAAGGAGCCCATCGTGGGCGGCCTTGGCCTCGGTAGTCACCGCGCGGAATTGTGCGAAGGCTCCGGCCAGATCGCCCTGGTATATCTGTGCCAAACCCAGGCACATGCGGCAATTGCGCGAGTCGAACCGGTCACCGATCGCCTCGGCGAGGTCGCGTCCTTCTTTGGCGGCCGCGCGCGCCGCGATCGGGTCACCGGCGGCGATCGCTGCGTTCGCCTGCCAGGCCAGGATCTGGCTGAGCCGCCACCTATCGTGCGACTCCCGGGCGAGTTCGATCGCCTCGGCGAAGTACGCTCCTGCTAGCTCGGCGTTGTAGGCGGCGGTAAAGCCGCAGGCGGTCAGCGCCCTGGCCAGCACGGTCGGGTCATCGATGTGGCGCGCGAGCGCCAGGGCTTGCTGCGCGCGATCCACGCTATCGGCAGCGCTAAACATCATGTCAAGCATCGCCTTGTCGGCCAGCGCCCGGGCGCGTACCGCGGGTGCCACTTCGGCGTCCTGCGCGACCTCGTTGGTGAGGACAGTGTCGAACCAGGCCAGGCCTTCCCGGGGGCGGCCCCGCGTGATCCACAGCGGCTGCAGCGACGACGCCAGCGCCAACGCGAGCGCGGTGTCCGAGTTTTCGCAACTCCACCCAAACGCGGCCCGCAGATTGTCGATTTCCATTTCGGCCTGATCGAGACGCTGCTCATAATCACTGCCTGCCGGCGCGTCGACCGCAGCCGCTAGCGATGTGTAGTAATCGCGGTGACGCGACCGCACGGCGTCCGCCTCACCGGACTCACCGAGCTTCTCCAGTGCGTACTGACGCACCGTCTCCAGCAGCCGGTACCGGGTTCGGCCTCGGCTGTCGTCGGCGACCACCAGCGACTTGTCAACCAGCAGGGTGAGCTGATCCAGCACCTGGTAGGGCTGCACGTCACCGGAGCCGGCGACTGCTTGGGCGGCGTCGAGGTCGAAGCCACCCATAAACGCCGCCAGCCGACGGAACAGCACCCGCTCGGGTTCGGTCAACAGCGCATGCGACCAATCCACCGAGGCACGCAACGTCTGCTGGCGGCGCACCGCGGTGCGCGCACCGCCGGTCAGCAGCCGGAACCGGTCATGCAAACTGTCGACGATCTCGGCCAGCGACAAAGCACGCACCCGCGCCGCGGCCAGCTCGATCGCCAGCGGCACACCATCCAAGCGCCGGCAAATCTCGCCCACCACCGCGGCATTGTCATCGGTGAGGGTGAAATCGGGGCGGGCATGACGGGCCCGGTCGGCAAACAACTCGAGGGCTTCATCGGTCAGCGACAGCGACGGCACCCGCCAGCCCACCTCACCGGCCACCCCGATCGCCTCGCGGCTGGTCGCCAAGAGCGTTAACTTTTCAGCGGTGCCGAGGAGGGCAACGATCAGCGCCGCGCTCGCATCCAGCAGGTGCTCGCAGTTGTCCAACACCACCAGCATCTGACGGTCGGCGACGAAACGGGTCAGTGTGTCCATCGTGGAGCGGCCTGGTTGATCGGGTAGCTCCAGTGCGCGGGCCACGGCGATCGGCACGACGTCGGGATCGGTGATCGGCGCCAGGTCCACATACCGGACGCCGTCGGCGAACTCGCTTGTCAGCTGAGCCGCGAGCTGTACCGCCAGCCGGGTCTTGCCCACCCCGCCGGCCCCGGTCAACGTCACGAACCGGTTGTCGACAAGCAGCTCCCGGACCTGGGCCAGCTCCGTATCGCGACCCACGAAACTGGTCAGCTGCACCGGAAGATGTTGAGAAACAATGGGTGTGGCGACTCGAAGCGGAGCAAACTCGTTGATCAGATCGGGATGGCATAGCTGCACCACCCGCTCGGGACGAGGCAGATCGCGAAGCGCGTGGATGCCTAGATCGGTCAGCCAGGCACCATCGGGCAACCGATCGACCACCAACTGCTCCGTCGCACCCGAGAGCAAGGTCTGGCCACCGTGTCCCAGATCGCGCAGCCGCGCCGTCCGGTTGATCGTCGGCCCGGCGTAGTTTCCCTCGTCGCGCAGCTGTATCTCGCCGGTGTGGATTCCGATCCGCAACCGGATCGGGGCCAATGGAGCGCGCTGCAACTCCAACGCGGCGCCGACCGCGTCGGAGGCACGGGCGAACGCGGCCACGAAGCTGTCGCCCTCACCCTGCTCCACCGGCCGCACCCCGTCGTGTGCAGGGATGATGTCCGACACCGCCTGGTTCAGACGAGCGAGGGCTGCGGTCATCTCGCCAGGTTGGGTCTCCCACAGCCGCGTCGAGCCCTCGACGTCGGCCAACAGCAACGTCACCGTGCCCGTCGGCAAAAGCCCGCTCACGCCAAGATCGCTCCAGTCCACCAGCGGCGTTTCCGCGCATGGATCAATCTCGCTCATGCTAGCCAGCATGCGGTGCCCGCGTGCAGCAAAACATCAGCGAAAACGCGGAGATTGCGTATCAGAAGTGCCGATGAAGCGGATCGCCGTGCTGAATCCGTGAAGATTAATCACACGGGTGTGAAAGCTTCGTTAAGAATGCGGCGGATCCCGCCTTACACCCGCATCGTGGGAGTATGACGCTGTTCGAGCTGCTTCCATCGCTGCGGGCCGAGGCGAAACCGCGCCTCGACCGCGCGATCTGGCCGCTGAGCAGCTTTGTCGACGAAATGGGCCGGCTGTGCGTTGGCGGGGTGCCCGCCACTGAGCTGGCCGCCGAATTCGGCACCCCCACCTACGTGGTCGATGAAGAAGACTTCCGGGCGCGCATCCGCTGCTACCGCGCGGCGCTCCCCCGAGTCGAAGTGATCTACGCGGGTCGGGCGCTACTGAGCGCGGCCGTGGCGGGGTGGGCCGCCGACGAAGGCGCCGGGGTGGACGTCTGCTCGGGCGGCGAACTGGCCACCGCCCTCACCGGCGAGGTGTCGCCGTCGAAGATCATCCTGGACGGCAACGCCAAGACCGCCGGCGAGCTGGATGACGCGGTCGCCGCCGGGGTCGGGCGAATCGTGATCGACACCCCGTACGAGATCGCGCTGCTTGCCGGGCGGGTGCGCCGTCGCCAACGTGTGCTGATCCGGGTAATTCCGGACATCGACGCCGGCGCGATGAGCGCCGGGGTGCTCGACCAGAAATTCGGCTTTGCCTTAGCGGGCGGCCACGCGTCCAATGCGGTGAAGCGCGTCTTGGGTGAGCCGTGGCTTGACTTGGTCGGGTTGCACTGCCAATTGGGGTCGCAGCTCGCCGATATCGGGCTGTACGGCCAGGCCATCGAGCAAATGATTGCCTTGATGGCCGAGGTCCGTGACCGCCATGGGGTCGTGCTGACCGAGCTCAATCTCGGCGGCGGGCACGCCGTCCCGTATAGGTCCGGCGATCCCGAACTCGACCCGAGGGCACTTGGCGCCATCATCGACGCCGCACTCCAATCCGCCTGTGCGGAATACGGTTATCCCCGACCGCGGATCGTGCTCCAGCCGGGCCGGGCGATCGCAGCCCGCGCCGGAATGACGCTATACCGGGTGGTCGCCATCAAGCGC
>Ga0335076_10000243_pt1 | contig 47225 bp, 55 predicted proteins | sample Lox_Sample_25_FD_206717 | JGI IMG/M metagenome (GOLD analysis project Ga0335076, IMG submission 206717) | Soil microbial communities from Loxahatchee National Wildlife Refuge, Florida, United States - Lox_Sample_2.5 | ecosystem: Environmental > Terrestrial > Soil > Wetlands | place: USA... | reverse complement strand
TGACCGTCCGCTCGACCGACCACAGAAACGCCTCCCTGAGCAGCGCCGGGGTCGGCAGCGGCGGCGCACCGGCTGCGTCGAACCGCTCAAGCGGCGTCTGCCCGGTCTCAGAGTGCACGCGCCGGTGGTAGACGACCTCCAACCAGGCGGAGAACAACCGGTTCAACTCGACAAGCTCCACACCGTCGTCGATCTCCACCAAGAACTGATCTCGAACCGTCCTGAAGAACCGTTCGATCTTGCCCTTTGTCGTCGCCGCCCTAGGGCTGGCGTGGACCAGTTTCACACCCAGCACCGCGCACGCTCGGAGCAGCTGCGAGGAAACGAACGCAGAGCCGCGGTCGACCAATACGGCGTTCGGGACCCCGCGGGTCATCAACCCGGCGCGGAGCGCGGCCTCAAGCCGGAACACGTCCTCGCCGGTGCCCCACCGCCACCCGACCAGAAGCCGAGAGTGATCGTCGATGAAGGCCAGCAATACCGCCCGAGTAGCGCTGCCAGACAGCTTCGGGCCGTGCAAGCCATCACCGGTCCACAGCTCGTTGCGAGCGGAGGCCTCGAAGCGACCGTAGACCTTCCCGGGCGACCGGCCGTCCGCGCGGATGTTGAGCCCCTGCCGGGCGAGATGCGTCTGCAGGGTCCGCAGTCCCGGTACCGAGTCCTCGCCCGCGGCGAGCATGATCTCCCGAACCTGCGCCGCAGTCCGCTCCGGACGCTCGCGCTTGAGCATGAACGCCAGCTCGAGCACCGCGGCCGGCGTGCGCGGCACGACCACTCGCGGCCGCGGGACCAGCGCCTCGAACCCGCCCCGACGGTACGCGCGGACCCACTCATCCAGCGTGCCGCGCGCGACCCGCACCAGCCGCCCATCGGGCCCCAGATGCTCGCGGTCAGCGAGCGCGCGGACCAGCCGGCCGCGCTCAGCCTTCGACAACGACCGATCTGCGGCGTCCCGGATCAGGGCGTACCTGAACAGGCCGATCTCTTGGCGACGGTCCTCATCCACAGGCACGCCCTCCTCCCAGCGCTCGCGTTCACGAGCGCGGGACCCTCTCAGCTCAACTCACCCACGGATAGGCGGGAGCTCGTGTTGCCAACAGCACCGCGCCCGAGAGCCGCGACGCGATCCGCCACGGATCACCCACACCAAACCGCAACACCCACGCCCGCGCCGCAACCGCGATCGCCTCCAACGCGTCCGCGATGCCGCCCCCGGCCGGCAGCACCGCCCCGAGTTCCGGATCAAGCGCGACCGCGCAACGCGTGAAATGCGCTCTGATCAGCTCGGCGCGCTCGGCGAACCGGCGCAGCCAACCACGCACCGTGTCCGCCGGCACCCCCAACCCAGAAGCGATCCGTCGATACCCCACCCCAGCGACCTTCGCCTCGATCGCCCGGCCGATCACCGACACCTCGTCCTGACGCCGCAACAACGCCACCTCAGGCAGCAACACGTGCGAGCCCGCACACCCCCGACACCGCCCCCGCCGCGGCCGCAGCAACCGATCACCCACCGCACAGCGCAACACCCGCTCACGAGCATGACCCCACGGCCCCAACACCCCCCGACACGACGGACACGACAACAACCCCGCCACCAGCTCAGCCTCGACCCTCGCCTGCTCGGCGCATACGATCAACATCGGGTGCCACCTCCGGCATCCAGGAGAGCCCTCCCGACGCAACGCCAAGCTGGCGGGAGGGCTCTCGCGCGTTCAGGAACGCGCGAAGCCTGCCAAGCCAGCCAGCATCATCCCACCCGCGAACGGCACCACCGCCACCACCCGTGCCGGATTCAAACGGCGTTCAACACCTCTTCGACGAATTGCTCGAAGCCGGCTGGTGTTGAGAGCACGAGCCACCGTGCGTGGGTATCCCCGACCTGGTAGGTGTGCGGGACGCCGCGTGGCGCGAGCACGAACTCGCCGGGGTGCAGAGCGATCTCGCGGTCGGGCAGGAACAGCGTCAGCTGCCCCTGGAGGAGTAGGAAGCCCTCGTCGTGGGTGTGATGGATGTGAAGCGGAGGCATGTCGCCGGCCGCGACCTCGATCACGTCGACGAGACCGAACTTGCCTCCGGTGCTCTCGGAGGTGGCCAGGATACGGGTGCGCGAGCCGAGGAACGAGAGTTCCTCGGCCGGGAGGGATGTGGGTGCGGTCGTTTGCATACGCGGCATGTTCGCGGTGGTTGAGTATCGGTTCAAATGGATCTTTCAAAGATATAATCGGTTTCACCGATGCTAGATCTGCAGCGCCTTCAGACCTTCTGCAGGGTTGCGACGCTGCGGTCGTTCTCGGCTGCGGCACTGGAGCTTTCCTACACCCAGTCGAGCGTCTCAGAGGCGGTAGCGACGTTGGAGCGCGAGCTTGGCGTTACGTTGCTCGACCGCTCGAGCCGTCCGGTGCGTCTCACACCGTCCGGCGAGATCGTTCTCTCCCACGCCGAGACGCTGCTCGTCGAGGCCGCGACGATCCAGACCGAGCTCGCCGCCCTGGCCCGGGGTGACGTTGGTCGACTGCGACTCGCCGGCTTCTACACCGCCTGGTCCACCTTCCTTCCGACCGCGATCGCCGACTTCGCAGCCGGCCGTCCTCACGTCGATCTCGAGCTCGAGCAGCTCGACCCACCCGCCGCACTTCGACAGCTACGCGCCGGCGAACTCGATCTCGCGGTGATCTACCGGTTCGAGCCCGGAGACCCTGCCGAGGATCCCCAAGCTCGCCTGCATAGCACACACCTGGCCCACGACCCGTACGCACTCGCGGTGCCCACCACGAGTGCGCTGGCACGGGAAAGCCGACTCAGCGTGTCCGATCTGGCCGACGCCAGTTGGTGCTGCGCACCCCTGGGCAGCCCCGCGACGGTAATCCTCCAGCAGTTCTGCCGCGAGCACGGCGGCTTCGAAGCACGGCTCGAGTACCCAACCGACGATGTCGCGATGGCACAGCCGCTCATCGCCGCCGGCCTCGCCGTCGCCTTGCTACCCGCGCTGAACCTCGCCCTCGCGCATCCCGGCGTCACCGTCCGACAACTGCCCGACGCTCCTCCCGGACGAGACGTCTGGTGCGTGCGCGCGGCACATCAAGATCTGCCCTCCGCGACCGCCATGATCAACGCACTCACGCGGGCGACCACCCAACTCCCGCGTTCGCGGACGAACAAGTAACAGCAACAGCGCTCAAGATCCGGGTCCTACGACGATCGCTGACCTCACGCGTCGCGTCGCCCGGTCGCTGTACGACCGCGCGAGTCGATGCAGTATCGACGCGCTCAACGCCCAGGCGCCTCCCTCGTCGCTCTCCCAAGGGGGTGTGCACGCCAACGCTAGGGGGATCCCGGAAGCGACGCCGCGGGCCCTGGCCCTACGGTGTCTGGCGAGACCGAATCGTCCGATTCGCGGAAGGGAGAAAGCCCATGTTTACGTTGAAGTTCGCGAAGCGCCTAGCGGTGGTCGTTTCCGTGACGATGCTCGTCGGTGCTCCAGTCGCCGCCGCGGATACCAATCCGCCGGCCAAGCCTGCCAAGCCGCTGGTCTTGGATGGGATTCAAGGCGAGAGCCAGGATTCGACACCTACGCCGCATATTGAGGTCCTGTAGCCGCGGAGATGAGACAGTCATGCTCAAGCTCAGCAGGCCTCTGATCACAGTCTGTCGTGGCGGTCGCCACGCCGCCACCGCTGTAGCGGCGCTTGCTGTTCCCGCCGCACCGGCCCCGCCGAAGGAGTAAGCGTGATGAGGCGGAGTCAAGTTCGAGGTCGCACACCCCTCCTTGGGCCCAACCCCACAGGAGGCCCATCCCATGTCTTGCAGCGACTACGCGTTTAAGTTCCGAGACGTCGCCCTTGCTTTCGTCGCGGCCGGGTTCGCGTTAGCGGTTTTGCCTGCCGGGTCGTTAGCCCACCTGCCCACCGCTAAGGCGTTGTTGCCCCAGGGCGGATAGTCACGCCTGATCCTCTGATCAACCGCGGTCAGGCCGTGAACCTAGACGGGGTCACCGCGCGCTGCGTTCCCGGCGAAGAGGTCCGGCTGAAGTACGTCAGGGTGACGCAGGACAGCGTCGTCGCGCGCGGCAGCTGGGCCGCACATGCCTGCACACACGCGATCAACAGCGGCACCGCCAAGCACCGGCTGGAGTGGCATGCAACCGCTTCTGTCGGACACCGGAAACTGCACCCGGGCAGCGCGCTCGCTGAAGGTGAATCCATCGTTCTGCGCGATGGCACGGTTCTCGCCGTCCTCCCGTGGCAGCAACAGATCACGCTCACCTGAACGACTACTTAGACGGAGTCAAACGCGAGGTCGCGCATACCACTGCTCGTGCGGGCCCACAGGGCAGTCAACGCGATCTCTCATGCCGCACAAGTGGCTTGAGCAGCGACCTCCGCGGAGCTCACAAAGTGGCTGGTGCACGTACCGTATGGGTATGGATCGGCCCAGGGTGTTGCTGTCCGAAGCCTCGAGCCTGACGGCACGGGAGTTCGTCACCGTTCTCGGTCAGGCGGGGATTGATGTTGAGGTGGTTTCGGCTAGCTCGCTGCCGATCGCCAGGTTCAGCCGCTGGTGCAAGGCGGTTCATCGGGTTCAGGCTCCGTCGACTGACGCGACGGGGTATCTCCATGCGGTGGATGCTCTCATGGCGTCTGGTCGGTTTGTCGCTCTCCTCCCCACCCACGAACAGGCCTGGCTGTTCGCCGTTGGTGGACACCTGCTGCCGAACTCGCCGGTTGCGGTGGCCTCGGCGGAGGCGTTCGACCGCGTGGAGTCCAAGGTCGCGTTCGCTCGAGCCATCGATGAGGTCGGGCTCGTGCAACCGGCATGGCATAGCGTCCAGCGAGAGGAGGACCTCGACGTGCTTGGGTTCCCGGTATGGGTCAAGGCCGCGTTCTCCACCGCGGGCCGGGGTGTACGGAATGCCCGCGATCATGCCCAAGCGCTGGCTGCATGGCGTGAGTTAAGTGCGGAAGCGATTGGTGAGGTGATGGTCCAGGCGCCGGCGTCCGGGAGATACGCCCAGGTTCAGGGACTCTTCGATCACGGGCGGCTGTTCGCGGCGGCGGTGAGTGAACAGCTCGCTATCGGCGCTGGGGGCAGTGCGGCCGCGCGGCTGAGTGTCGATCATCCGCTCGCGGTCGATGCCCTCTCTCGGTTCGGCGCCCACCTCGAGTGGCATGGCGGGCTCGATCTGGATTACTTCCACCGCGATGGAGCGCCGCAGTTCATCGAATGTAATCCCCGCATCACCGAGCCCGGCAACGCCGCCGCCGCCGGGGTGAACCTGCCTAGACTCATGATCGCGCTCGCAACCGGCGATGAGAGGCTGCCGGAAACCCCTGCGATCACGAGACCCGGGGTCCGGACCAGGTCGACCTTGGCGATCGCGATCGGGGCCGCCGAGAGGGTCGGAACGCGCCGAGCGATCGTGGCCGCCATCGGCAGAGCTGTGTCGCGCCGTCCCCCGCTGCAAAGCAGCACCGAAGTGCTGACCCCGGTCGTTGCTGACCCTCCCAGCCTGATCCCACTGCTGATCGCAGCCGCCAGTGTCCTGGCCAGGCCATCCAACGTCACGAAACTTGCGGGTGACATCGTGAGAAGCTATGGGTCACAGCGGACGCGGTCCAGACCCTCGTCCCGCCGGCCGAACGCCACCAGACGCACTAGCCAATCGCCCGGCAGATACGAATCGGCGGTTCAGCACGAGTGTCACCCGGGAGCACCGGCTCGGCTCGCTCCGCAAGACCACGCTCTCACGCATTGGCGGCATTCTCGCCAGCGGACATCGGTGTCAACACCACTGCTCTCGGAGACGGTCGGTCACGCCGGCCCGGGTCAGCGACGGGCCGGCGCCGTCAACCGCGCCGATCGCGCTCGCTCATCATCCACGCCTCAAGCAGTCACGAGTGCGGAATGTGCCCAGGCCGGCTTCAGGGGGACGGATTCTCGGCTTGTGCAGCAAGACGGCTCTGGACGGTGAGCAGGATGCCCGCGACATGTTGGAGGAGCTTCCACATCACGTCAGGATTCTTCTTCGCGAACGCCCGGAAGTCCTAGAACTGGATCGCGTGGCAGCGCATCGGGGTCAGCGCCTCCACGGTGGCCAGTCGCTCGCGTCGGCCGATCATCGCGAGCTCGCCAAAATGGTCGCCGGGTCCGATCGTCTCGACTCGCCTGCCGTCGACGATGACGGCGGCCTCGCCCTCAGCGATCACGAAGAAGGCGGCGCCGCTCATCTCGCCCTGCTTGGCGAGGAGCGCGCCGACGGGAACTCGCCGCTCGTTGAAGTCCTTGGCGAGCTGGCGCAGCTGTCGCTGACTGAGATCGCTGAATAGCGGAACTCGTTTCAGGTCCTCGGCGGGTGGACGAAAGCGCTGATGGCGTTCAAGATCCACTTCGGAGACCGGCTACCAGACTAAACCGCCTACACAGCTGGTCGGACACCCTCCATCTCGACTCGAGGGTGCGCAAAGGGTTCTAAATCGCCGGCGGTGGCGGTGATGGGTTCGTGCGCGTAGGTGGATGTGACAGATCTGGGCGGATTTGGCAACTAGGAGGCATGAGCACAGCGATGGCCACGGAGGCGAGCGTGACGCGGAATCTGCGCGGCGGCGCGCTTGCCGAGTTCGAGGAGGTCTATCGCAGCAACGTGGGACTGGTGGCTGCGTATTTTGCGCGCCGCTGCTGGGAGCCGCAGGAAGTGGCGGATCTGACATCCGAGACGATCGTGAGGGCGGCCGGGTCTTTCGGGGCGTTTGATCCTCGTCGTGGCAGCGCTCGTGCGTGGTTGTTTGGGATTGCGGCTCATGTCTGGGCCGGGTATTGCGCGCACGTTGCTGAGAGCCGGGATGCGATGGGTCGGCTGGCGGGCTACCGGGCGCTCGAGACCAGCGAGATCGACGAGCTGGCCTCCAAGATCGACGCGCAGCAGGCAGGCCGGGAGTTGCTGGAGCGGTGCTCGATGCTGAGCCCGAACGAGCGAGCGGCGATCGAGTTGGTGGACCTCGCCGACCTGACCCCAAAGGAGGCCGCGGCTGCGCTCAATGTGCCCAGAGGCGTGTTGCGGATGCGGCTGTCGCGGGCTCGGGCGAGATTGAGAAAGGAGCATTGCGTCGATGAGTGAGTTCGAAGACAACTTGTGGGTCACGGTCGTGCGCGATTACGGGGATGAACTGGCACGCACCGAGCGAACTGCGCACACACACAGACGGGCAAGTCGTCCGCAGCTGCTCGCCGGGACCACCGCGGGTCTGGCGGCGATGGCGACTACGGCCGCGTTGCTGTTCGGCGCGTCGACCAGCCCCTCGGCTTTCGCGGTCACCCGAAACGCCGACGGCACGGTCACCGTCAACCTGTTGCATGCATCGGGGATCGCCGGCGCGAACAAAAAGCTTGCCGCGATGGGGGTGCGGGCCCAGATCGCAGTACAGGCGAAGACCCCGCCGCAACTTGTTTGTCCGGGCGGCACCGCGCCGACGATCACCTTTGACCCGGCCAGTATCCCCAACAGCCAGGAGCTGGTGATCGCCCCTGGCCAATCGAGTGCCAGCGAGGGCGCGGCGCTTAAGGCCGAGAGCAACGGCTCCGGTAACACGGGTTCCGGTGACACATCGGGAGGCGGGAACCACGTTATTCGGATAGATCCGGGTGGCGGCAACATTCGCACCTATTCGGGTGCCGACAACCATGTGGTCCGGATGTATTGCCCGTGATCCCGTAGGCCCGTCGGCTTCCGCATTCACGAACGAGCAGTACTCCTAGGACCATCTCGGCGAGCCCATGGCAGTGCCGGTCCCGGGACAGGAGGAGCCAGGAGGCCGGTCGAATGCGATCACGCTGTTGACTCCGTTCGCCCGTTTGGAAACGACCGACACTCCGCGCCCGAGCCTGTGAATCGCCGGTGGAAACGGGAGGTCGGGCGAGCGGGGATCAGCTGGCAGTGGATGGGGCCCCCGGGGGGAACGGGGGCGACTTGCCGTTGGGCCAGGGGGGCTTCGGTGTCTCGTGTTGGCCGAATGGTGCGACGGTGGCAGCGGGCTGCGCGGCGGCGGAGCGTCGCTACCGGACCCAGTGCTGGTCCCAAAGCATGTCGTGCCGGAAGCTGTATTGATAGTTGCCACGTTCGGCTGGCTCAGTGGCGGTGCGGCGGAACACGATCCGGTTGGGGTAGCCGTCGGGGCGTGCTGCGCGCGACCACTCGTGGAAGTATGGGTTGCGCACGAGCGTTGCTTCGTTGTTCGTGACGCTGGCCCACATGTACGGGCCGGTGGCCGGTAGCGGGTGAAGGCCGATGTCGCGGTTGGGCGTTCCCGCGGGCACCGCGAATGCGTCCGGGAGTGTGAGCTGCGTGAGGAAGTGAGGGTCGGGCGCGACCAGGTGGAACGTCACCGCGTCGATGATGTCGTCGGTGACCACGCCGCGCGAGAGGTCGCAGTGGCTGGGGTTCGCCGCGCACGCGGCGGCGCCGACAACGTTCGCGAACGGGCGATTGTCGGCTGCGTTCGGTCGCAGGATCAGGTCACGCTCGACCGCGCGGCGGAAGTCCTCGGGGAGGACGGGTTCGCCGTTGGAGTAGTGGATCCCGGGGCGTAGCTGGAACGTGTACGTGGTGCCGCCGTCGGTTGCCGTCGGCAGCGAGACGGCTAGGTCGGGCACCAGGTGCGTCGAGCGGCTGCCGACGCGCTCGTATGCGGTCAGGCCATCGTTGGTCAAGTCCAGCGCTCCGCCGGCGCTGTGCGTCAGCGCGGGGTCGAACGTGTCGACCCATTGCTGGGAGAGGACGGTCAGTGTGCCGCCGCGGTGGGGGGTTAGCGCGGGTTGCGCGCCGACCCACAGCATGCCGCTGTCGAACGCCAGACCCGTGAGGCGGCTGGCGACCTTGATCGTCCTGACGACCGTGTTGCTGGTGGGACTGATCTGTGAGAGGGTGCCGGCGTACTGGCTGGCCACCCACACCGAATCGGGCGCGATCGCGATCGCTCCGGCGCCGTCGCCGACCGGGATCGTTGCATCGACGGCATTCGTTGCAGCGTCAATCCGCGAGACGGTCCCGTCAAGGCTGTCCGTCACCCAGATCGAGCCAAACCCGACGGCGACAGCGGTCGGCCCGGTGCCAACCGTCACCGAGCCGGTGACGGCGTCCGTTTGCGAGTCGATTCGAACGACACGCCCATCCGCTCGGTCGCTCACCCAGACGCTGCCTGCACCGACGGCGACGCCCGCCGGGCTACCACCGACCGGGATGGTCGCGCGCTCAGAGGGCGTGGTCGCGTCGATCCGGCTCAGCGTGCCGTCACCCGAGTTGGCGACCCAAACCGAGCCGTCACCCACGGCCACCGCGGTCGGCGCGCGCCCTACCGGGATAGTCTGCGCGACCCGAGAGCCGTCGATGCGAAGCACCCTCGCGCCGCTGGCGTCCGTGACCCACACGTCGTCCGCGCCGAGCGCGATCCCGCTCGGCGCTCCACCGACCGGCACCGTCTGGCAGGTGCAGGCGAGAGCGTTGGCGACTGACACCGTGCCCGGGTCATCACCGGCGACCCATGCCCACCCATCGCTGGCTGCCAGCGCCGAGGGCGAAGTCCCGAGCCCTGACGTGGTGTAGGCGAACTCATCGCGGCCCGGATTGAACTCCCCAACCCAACTGCCGGAACTCAACTGCTGGGCGCCGCCCGTCGACGCGATCCCCACTATGGAGAGCACAACCGTCAGGAGTATCGCTGCGGCCAGGATCATTATGAGCCGGCGCCGATCACCCCGGGCCGCCTCGGCGTGCGGTGTGCGCGAACCGGACGCCGGCGGTTGAGACGCGGCGGCGCCGGCTGGCAGATCGAGTGCCGGGTCGCGCTCCAGGATCGCGAGTTCGAGCTGCCGCAGACCCGGACCCGGCTCGAGCCCAAGCTCCTCGGACAGGGTGCGACGGAACTCCTGGTAGAGATCGAGTGCCTCGGCCTGCCGTCCGCAGCGATACAGCGCCAGCATCAACTGCGCACGCAGCCGCTCGCGCAACGGGTTGCGCCCAACCGCCGCCGCGAGCTCCCCGACCAGCTCGGAGGGGGCACCCAACGCCAAATCCGCCTCGAACCGCTCCTCCAACGCGGCGAGCCGCAATTCGTCCAGCTCGGCGATCGCCGGTTGTGCGAACGGCTCGTAGACGAAATCCGCCAGTGGCGCCCCTCGCCAGACCGCGAGCGCGGATCGCAGCGTGGCCGCGGCCCGCTTAGGGTCACCCGCCGCCAGCTCCTCGCGCCCCTGCTCGAGCAGTCCGCGAAACCGGTCGACATCTAACTCGCCGCGCTCGACGCGCAGCACATACCCCCGCCCGCGGGTCGCCAACAGCCCGTCCGACCGTGCCTCGCCATTCACCCCCAACGCGCGGCGCAACTGCGAGACCGCCACGTGCACAGCGTTCAGCGCAGACGGCGGCGGCCGCTCACCCCACACCGCATCGATCATCGCATCCGCCGAGACCACCTCATTAGGGTGCAACAACAACATCGCCAGCAGCACGCGCTGCCGCTCGCCGGCCAACGCAACATCCAAGCCGTCGCGGCAAACTTCAAGCGAGCCAAGGATGCGGTAATCCAAGCGTGCTCCCCCGATCCCGCCGCGAGCGTACCACCGCACCGCGCGCCCCACAAACGGGCCGCCGGCGAGACTCGATGCCAAACCGCGGCGGGCACCGTTTACGGCGCCCGCCTCGCGGACACGCATCATCGATCGGGACTCGACTTACTTATGCTCCACACTCGCGAACGAGCCGATGTCCGGCGAGTAGGTCACCGTCACCGGGACGGCGCGCTGGCCTTCAGCGAAGGTGCCAAGATGGAGGGTCTGCCTGTGCTCGGGCACGCGGCCCGTCGGGCTGTCCGGCTGCTTCCGTGGGAAGTGCCTCGTGATCGTGGTCATTGCATCTCCTTCGGTATGGAAATCTGAGTCGCGGCGGTTTGGCTTAGGCTCGTCGGTCCGCGAATACGCGGCTGCCGCGCTTGTTGTCGCGGGCGCCGCGGTGCAGGCTGGCTGCGGGATTGCGGTCGGGGCGTCATTTGCGGGAGTCGGCTCATTCGGCTCGTCGAAACCGCAGGCAGGATGGCGGTGGCAACTTACGAACCGGTTATGAAGCGCTGATCAGGGCGGGAGTCTGCGCCATGGCAGGTCCGCGCGGCGGGCGCAATCCGCTGACGCGCGTGATCGCCTCGAGCTCTAGCTCCTACTGGACCTGAGGTCGCAAACCTCACCTCAGAGCCGCCCGGAACCGCAGACAGCTCCGAGCCGACGTCGAGCTCGGGCAGCGACCTCAGGACCCGACCGGCGCAAGCGCGTTCCCGGCACATCAAAACCACTCGTGACGCCTGCATCGCGCCACCTGGGCGCGATCGGGTACCGATCTTTGCCCCGATGGGCAACCTGACCGACGGTGTCTTGACACGTCTGTCGCCCGAGCGGAGCATACGCGGCGATGGTCGTGCATCCCGTGCCGGGCAAGCTGGGGCGCGAGCGACCGCGGGGCGTGTCTGCTCACGAGCAGGAGCAGGTGCCCCAGCCGGCGCTGCCCGCCGAGCCTATGCTCCAGCTGCAGCGGGTCGCCGGGAACCAGGCCGTCGCGCGGCTGTTGCAGCGCCGTCGCCAGCTGGACCCGTCAGCCACCTCAGGACCGCGACTCCAGCGCTACCTCATAAAGAGGGTGTTCTGGAAATCCGGGCTCGACGATGAGCAGGTCCAGAAGCTAGACGAGATTCTTGGTGCGACCACCAAGACCGAGGACCTCACCGAAGAGCAGATCCGGGGTCTGATCGGCCTTTACGAAGCTGCCAACCTCGCCCCGGGCCAGTTGAAAGATTTGAAGCAGCTGTTGGACCAGAAGACCGGGAAGGTCGAAGTGGTTAAGGAGCCTGAGCCCGAGACCGAGGAAGAACGGCAGAAACGCGAGACGCGGTTGCTCAAGGAAGGGATGGACAAGCTGGGCGGGCAAAAGCCGTGGGCCGAGCTAGTTCCCAAGATCATCGAGTGGTGGCAAGGCTTCAAGAAGAACGAGGAGAAGGAGACCTTCCACCGCGCGTTCAAGGCCAACCGGATGACAGCGCGCCAAATCGATCTCGGAGGGCGGGGAGGGACTTTCCAGGTCGACACCCCTGACAAGACGCCGGGGCGGTTCATGGCTCTTGCCCGGGGCCCGAAGGGGGTAGAGGAGCGCCTTAGGCCGAGTAACTTCCTCAACGGCCAGGAGAACGAGAAAGGGCTGCACGATTTGAGCGCCTCGCTCCTCGACGGCCTGCTTCCCATCTACTCCCAGTTGAAGCATTACGAGAACTCAGTCGTGCTGTTCATGCCGGTGCCAGAGGAGGACGATCTCAAGATTTTCGCCGCGCTCAGCCAGCTCCCGGATCGCGATGAGGAGGTTCTCCGTGCGATGGGCGCCCAAATGACACTCTTGAAGCTGGCCCAAGCCAGTGACATGGGGACGACGTTCGCAGACCTCAGCGAGGAGGGGGGTCCGGACAAGTTCCGGTACGGCCACACCGGGACGATTATCAGAGCCAAGGGCGGGATCGGGAAGCCGGCAACGCCGGCCGAGATCAAGGCTCGGGCGACTAACGCCTTGGAGTACAAGAAGATCCTCACGGCGGGCATCACGATCGTGAATGAAGTGGTTATGGCCTACCGGCAGCATGCGTCCAAGCTGTTCCCGATGTACGGCCGCTGGGACGAGAAGGCCAGTGTCTTCCATGTGCTCACCAAGGACCTGAAGCCCATCGGCTATCGCGTCACCAATGATGGACTACTTGAGCAGGGCCCAGTTCCGTCGGTCGTCAGGGAAGGCCTCGTCGAGCCTCAGGATCAGCTCCGACGCGAGCGCCACCTGTGGGACTACCAGTCATACATTGCCCGGCACCAAACTGATGAGGAGGCCCTGCGCGACCTCCTGACGAGCATCGGCCGAGAACACCGGAAACAGCTCAAGGAGGCGTATACGAAAAACGTCCTCCTTGGTGCGAAGGTCACCCCCGAAACCAAACGGTCCGTGTTGCAGATCATCGACGACATCGAGTACGACATCTCCTTGGGCCACCGGCACGTCCGGGTGTAAGGAGACCGCGCCCGAAACGTTGGGACTTGCGTTCGGCGAGAGGCTCAATAGACCCGCCGAGGATGGCCGGCGCGCTCGACGGTAGCGATCACGCGCGCGATCTCACGCGCCTCGTCTTGCCGCGTGACAGCTGCGACGGTGATCCGTACACCGGGCGGGGTCTGGATCCGGCAGCGCTCGCCGGCGAGCGCGGCGTTGTCGCTGCGAGCACTGCTCCGCGCTCGCGCTCTCGTCTCCGACCCGGTTGGCCCACTCGACGTTCCGGCACGTACTGCTGGCCCAACGGAAATTTCGCAACAGCAATCGCAACGAGGTTGGCGCGCATGGCCCACGAAAATCATCGCTCAAGTCGCAAGCCGCTGATCCTGCTCTCGCTGCTGCTGGCGGCGTTCGCGATCAATCTCGACACGACGATCGTCAACGTCGCACTGCCGACGCTGGCTCGGGAGCTTCATGCCTCGAGCACCCAGCTGCAGTGGGTGGTCGACGCGTACAACCTCGTGTTCGCCGCCCTGCTACTCGCTTCGGGGAGCGTGTCTGATCGCAGCACGCGCCGTGATGGGTCTGGGTGCGGCTCCGGTGTTCCCGGCCACGTTGTCGCCGATCTCGAACGTCTTCACGGAGCGCGTTGAGCGCGCTCGCGCGATCGGGTTGTGGGGCGCGACCGCCGGGGTGGCGGTCGCGCTCGGACCGATCGTCGGCGGTTGGCTGCTGGAGCGCTCCTCCTGGAACAGCATCTTCTTCGCTATGGCTCCGGTCGCCGCGGGCGCCGCGCTACTGATCTGCTGCTACGTGCCAACCTCGCGCGACCCGGACGTCGCCGGCGCGGATCGCCCAGGGTTGGTGCTCTCGGCCGCCGCGATGGCGGTGTTGATCTTCACGATCATCGAGGCGCCCGGGTACGGCTGGGGCAGCGCGCGGACGCTGGGCGGGTTTGCGCTTGCCGGCGCGTTGGGGGCGGCGTTCGCGGTGACCGAGCGGCGGGTGCGCGCACCGATGCTCGATATCAGCCTGTTTGGGAACCCGCGGTTCACGGCGGCCAGCGCGTCGGTCACGATCGCGTTCTTCAATCTGTTCGGGTTCATCTTCCTGATCACTCAGTGCTTTCAGTTCAAGGGCTACAGCCCGCTGTCGGCAGGCGTGCACGTGCTCCCGGTCGCGCTGTCGATCGGGGTCACCTCCGTGCTGGGCACCAGGCTCGCGGTGCGGTTTGGCACCAAACTCTTGGTCGCCGTCGGTCTGCTGGCCACGGCCGGTTTCTTCGTGTGGGTCTCCACGGTGACGGTCAGCACGGGCTACGGGACGATCGCGGCCCAGATGGTGCTGTACGGCACCGGGATGGGGTTCACCAGCGCACCAGCGACGGAGGCGATCATGGGCGCCGTCCCCGCGGCCAAGGCCGGCGTGGGGTCGGCGGTCAACGACGCCACCCGGTTGCTCGGCGGAACGCTCGGCGTGGCGGTGATCGGCAGCGTCTTTGCCTCGCTTTACGCCAGTCGGCTGACCGCCGCGCTCCCCGCGCACCTACCCACAGCGCTTGTCGACACCGCCCACTCCTCCGCGGGAGCCGCCCTCGCGGTCGCCCACGAACTGGCTCTGGCCGGGTAGCCCGCGCTCGGAGCGACCGTCCACGCTGCAGCCGCGGACGCGTTCATCCGCGGCCTGAGCGTGGCCTGCCTCGCCTGCGGCACTATCGCCGGCGCGGGTGTCGTGGTCGCACTCACGCTGCTCCCCGCCCAGCCCGCCGCGCCGTCGCTCGAGAGACTCGTCGAACCCGCACCCGGCGGGCTTTCGGCATAGGGTTCTCGCGATGCCTGACATCCCCTGGACGGCGGCCGGGGAGCTGGAGCCCGGACGCGAGTACGTGGTCATGGCTTCCCATCTGCCGCTGCGAAGTGTTACCTCGACGCTGCGGTTCTTTCGGGCCGTCGCGTCGGTGCGCAATCAGCTGCGGCCGGCCGAGGGACTCGTCGGATATACGCTGCGCGCCAAGCCGCTCGCCCGCGACTACTGGACCCTATCCGTCTGGACCGACCGCCCCGCGCTCCAAACGTTCATGCGAACGCCCCCACACGTCGGCGTGATGAGTTCGCTCAAGCCCTACATGAGGCCGACCAAGTTCATTCAATGGAACGTCACCGCCGCCGACGGACGACTCACCTGGAGCGAGGCCCTGCACCGCCTGGGCTCTCCCTAGACGACTGCTTCATCCAGCGTCAGCGCGGGGCGGTTTCTGTACCGACTGGCTGCGTTGGTCCGGAGCTGTGGCAGGCCGGAGGAGGTCTCGCGCTCAGGGCCGAGCGCCCGGGTCCTCGGTGTCTTCCTCGCCGTTGTCGTTCAAGATCCCTATGAAGCCCGTTAGCACGACTCCCAGCGCCGCGAGCTCGAGCAGCAGGACCGCGATCTGCAGCCAAGTCTGCGGAGACAAAGCGAGCAACACGATCAATCCGCTAATCATCAAGATCGGAACAACCATCCCGTACAGGAGCCGAACGTCCACGCCCAACACGCGCTCCACTGACCTGTCGAAGCCGCGAAACGCGTGCGAGAGACTCGTGTAGGACGGATCCGACGATTCAGTCGCCATATCGCCTCCTTCGGTTGAGTCCACCCGAAGCTAGCCGCGCGCCCTTTCCGCGCCATCGGGAGAGACGCACACGGCGAGTTCGGCAAACCCGCAGGAGCAGGGCGCCGGCTCAGGTATCCCCGCCTCGGCTTAGCTGCGTGCGAGCAGGTGCTCGCCGACGAGCGGGATCACCTCATTGCCGTACGCCGCCAGCGTGGCGTCCATGGCATCGTGCTGTAGGTATAGGCCGAAGTGGCCTACGCCCTGGCCCGCGAGCTCTTTCAGCCGCGCGACGTGGGTCTCGGGGGGCCCGATGATGCAGAACCGCTCGACGATCTCGTCGGGTACGAACTGGGTGTCGGGGTTGCCGGCGCGTCCGTGTTCGTTGTAGTCGTATCCAACACGTCCCGCGATGTAGTCGGTCAGGCTTCTCGGCACGATGGCGCCCCCGCTCCCGTAGCGCGCCACCAGATCCGCGACGTGGTTTCCCACCATGCCGCCGAACCAGCGACATTGATCGAGTGCGTGCGCGCGTGACGCATCGCTGCCGTCGGTCACGTAGGCGGGCGCAGCGACGCACATCGTCATGGCGTCCGGGTCGCGGCCTGCGGCCGCCGCGGCGTCCCGGACGGCCTGGGTGCTCCACGCCGCGATATCCGGATCGGCCAGCTGCAGTATGTAACCGTCCCCGACCTCACCCGCGACTTTCAGCGCCTTCGGCCCATACGCCGCCACCCAGATCGGCAATCGGCTGTTCGGGTTCCACGGAAAGCGCAGGGTGCTGCCCTTGTATTCGACGGTTCCGCCGTTGGCGAGGCCGCGAATCACCTCGACGCACGCGCGCAGATCGGCGAGGTTCACCGGCCTGCCGTTGATCGTCCGTACCGCGGAGTCGCCGCGGCCGATGCCGCACACGGTTCGGTTGCCGTACATCTCGTTGAGCGTGGCGAACATCGACGCGGTGACAGTCCAGTCACGGGTCGCCGGATTCGTCACCATCGGTCCGACTATCAACTTGTGCGTTGTGTCGAGGATCCGACTGAAGATCACGAACGGCTCTTCCCACAGCAGGTGCGAGTCGAACGCCCACATATTGGTGAAGCCGTAAGTCTCCGCCCTTCGAGCGAGCTCGATTACGCGTGCCGCCGGCGGATCGGTCTGCAGGACGACTCCGAAGTTCATGATCTACAAGGCTCCCTTTGACGTCATTTGGCCGGCTCTGGCGAGCACCGAGCTCACGGTCCTCCCGTAGGCATCGATCGCGACACTCAGCGCCCGCTCGGGTGAATCCTCGATCGATGCGTGCGAGATCGGCGGGTCCGACTGAGCGAAGATCATCGCCGTCGGCACGAGCCGACCGATCTCGGTCGCGTCGTGCAGCGGGCCGCTCGGAATCGGCTCGCCCCCGTCGCCGCCTGCTTCCTGCACGCTCACCCGGACCAGGTCGACCAGCGTCGGGTCGAACGGTGTCGGGGCGGCGCGGAAGACATCGCGCTCCTCGACGGTGCAATTGAACTCCTCGGCCGCACTCCGGCACGCCTCCCGCGCCTCGGCGAACATCGCGGAAAGTTCGTCGGGGTCGAGGTGCCGCTGGTCGAGCTGCATCTCGGTGCTGCCGGCGACGGCGGTGATAACGCCCGGAACTGCATGCATCCGCCCAATGGTGGCGACGCCGCCGTGGTTGATCGCGCTCTCGCGGATCGCGAGCGCCGCACGCGCCGCGGCCGCGAGCGAGTCCTGGCGCAATCGCATCGGCGTCGACCCGGCGTGGGCGGCCTGACCTGTGAAAGTCATCAGGTGCCGCTCGACCCCGACCGTCCCGCTCACCGCACAGGCCAGCCGATTGTCGTCGAGCAGCACCGGGCCTTGCTCGATGTGGAGCTCGAGGTACGCGGCGGCGCCCCGCAGCCGCTCTGAGGCGGCGGGCGCTTCGTCCAGGTCGACTCCGCACCCCGCGAGTGCATCGGCAAGTGTCACGCCGTCGGCATCTCGGAGGTCCCGGACCTCGTCGGGGTCGAGCGTCCCGGCGCACGCCGAGGAGCCGAGCAGACTGCGGCTGAAGCGCGCGCCCTCCTCGTCGGCCCAGTCGACGAACCGCACGCCGATCGGCGGTGTGGTGCCGGCGCGCGCCAGCTGCCGGATCGTCTCGAGCGCGGTCATGACCCCAAGCGCGCCGTCCAGCCAGCCGCCGTTGGGTACCGCGTCGATGTGCGACCCGACGATGATGAAACGCTCCTCGTCACCATCGATGCGCGCCCACAGGTTGCCGGCCTGATCTCGCTCCGGCTCAAGCCCCAGGTCTACGAGCTTCGCGGTGAGCCACGACCTTGTCTCGAGCCACTCGGGTGTCCACGCAAGACGTTTCGCCCCCGCGAACCGCCCGCCACTCGCGGTCGCGAGCTCGTCGAGGTCGGCGATGACCGCCTGCGGGTCGAGCCGGAGGTCAGTCACGCGGCGACCTGGACAGAAGCCCCGAGCGTCCGCGGGACGAAGCGACCGTGGCCGGGCTCGGTCTTGATCTCGCCCCGGTCGTACACGAGCGTCCCGCGCGAGAACGTGTGGCGCACGCTTGCGGTCGCTGTCTCACCTTCGTACAGGTCGTAGTCGACGTTCATGAACGAGTTCGCCTTGCCGTACGGGCGAGGTGCCGCTGGGTCAAACACGACCACGTCAGCGTCCTTCCCAGGTGCCAGAGAGCCCTTTTCCTGCAGACCGAAGCGTCGAGCGATCGTCGTGCTCGTCCGGTCCACCAGTTGCGAGCGGGTGATCCGTCCCGACACGACGCCCTCGTCCCACAGCTTCGCCAGGCGGTGCTGAATCTGCGCGAGTCCGTTAGGCACGAGGCTGAAGTCGTCGAGGCCGCGGGACTTCTGCTCGTCGTTGAACGGGCAGTGGTCGGTCGAGATGCTCTCGAGGACGCCGCGCCGCACGTAGCCCCACAACGGTTCGCGGTTCGAGACGTCGCGCAGTGGCGGCGAGCAGATGTAGCGGCAGCCCTCGACGCCCGGACGGCGAAGATCGTCGATGGTGTTGATCAGATACTGGACGCATGTCTCTCCGGTGACGGCTGCGCCCCGCTCTTGCGCGGCCTCGATCTCAGCGGCGGCGGCGGCGCAGGTGACGTGGACGACGAACAGGGGAGCGCCGATGTGCTCGGCGATCGTTGCGGCGCGTCCGGTGGCCTCCGCTTCGACGTACTCGGGCCGGGTCAGCGCGTGGTGGATCGGGGAGGTGTCGCCCCGAGCGAGCGCGCGCTTGACCAGCAGATCGATGATGTCGCCGTTCTCGGCGTGAACCATCGTCAGCGCATCGAGGTCCCGGGCGCGCTCCATGCACGCGGCGAGCTCGTCGTCGCGAACCATCAGCGCGCCCTTGTAAGCCATGAACAGCTTGAACGAGCAGATGCCGGCCTCCGACATCGCGGCCATCTCTTCGATGATCGCGTCGCTGGCGTTCGTGATCGCCATGTGGAAGCCGTAGTCCACGTGCGCGGCCCCGTCGGCGCGCCCGAGCCACTCGTCGAGCGTGGACTGGAGGTCCTCGGGTCGCTGCTGGATCGCGAAGTCGACGAGGCACGTGACTCCGCCCGCGGCCGCGGCCCGCGTGCCGGTGTCGTAGTCGTCGGACGACATCGTGCCCATGAATGGCATCGACAGGTGCGTGTGATTGTCGATCAGCCCCGGCAGCACGAAGCATCCGGCGGCGTCGACGACGTCGGTTCCCTCGGGAGCGACGACCCGACCGACGGCGGCGACCTTCTCTCCTTCGATCAGTACGTCCCCGTCGAACTCGCCGTCGGCCGTCACGACCGTTCCGTTGGCGATCAGCGTGGTCTGAGTCATGGCTCGCCTCCAATGGTCGATTTGGCGCTGGGCGCGGCGGTCATTGCGCTGGTATCCCCATGTGCTCGGAGAGCATCACGAGCACATCGCCGAGCCGACCGACGAGATCCTCCAGCAGCGGTCGGTCGCAGACGAGCGGCGGCGCGATCTGAATCACCGTGTCGCCGCGGTCGTCGCCTCGGGCGATCAGCTGCGCCCGGATCAGCGCACCCGGTAGGCACTTTCGCAGCAGCTCCTCTCGCTGCTCGGCGTCGAACCGGCTTGTGGGACCGTCGGGTACGAGCTCGACCGCCCAGAAGTAGCCACTCCCGCGGATGTCGCCGACGATCGGGAGGGACCGGAGCGACTCGAGCAGCCCGGCGAGGTGGCTCTCGTGTTCGCGGACGTTCTCGAGCACGTGCTCTCGCTCGAACAGCTCGAGATTCTTCAGCGCAATCGCGGCGGAGAGGGGATGCCCGCCGAAGGTGATCCCATGGAGCAGCGTCCGGCCGGAGTCGTAGAGCGGCGCGACGACTCGATCCGACGCCAGCGCGGCTCCCATCGGCGCGTACGCCGACGTCAGCCCCTTCGCGGTCGTTATCAGATCGGGCACGGCGCCGAAACGGCTCATCCCGAACCATTCGCCCAAGCGGCCGAACCCGGTTATCACCTCGTCGGCCACGAGCAGGATTCCGTGGCGGTCGCAGATCTCGCGCAGTCCCGCCCAGTAGCCGTCCGGAGGTTGTAGACAACCGCCGGCGTTCTGCACCGGCTCGGCGATGATCATCGCGATCGTCTCCGGCCCCTCGCGCTCGACGACTGCCTCCACCTCATCGAGCAGGAGCGATGTGAGTTCTGGCCCGGACTCAGGCCGTCGGAACCCATTCGTGTTCGAGACGTGGAAGCTCTCGACCGCCGGTGGGCCGAACAGCTCCTTGAAGCCAGGCACGCCCGTGAAGGCCAGCGCGCCGAGCGTCACGCCGTGATACGCCCGATCCCGCGCAATCGCCTTGGTGCGCTGCGGCTCCCCGTTCGCGACGTGGTACTGGCGGACGAGCTTCCAGGCGGCCTCCACGGACTCCGAGCCGCCGCTTGTGAAGAACACGTGGTCAAGCGAGCCGGGGGCAATTTCCGCCAACCTTCCGGCGAGTTCGACGGCCGCTGGATGCGCGACGCCCCAGTTGGTCGCGAAGGGAAGCTCGATCAGCTGCCGGCTCGCGACTTCGGCCATCTCGGCGCTGTACGCGTACCCGAGCTGAGCGCAGAACAAGTTCGAGAGACCGTCGAGGTGGCGTCTGCCGAAGCTGTCTACGAGGAACACGCCCTCCCCTCGCTCGAGGACGAGCAGCTCAACGTCGCCGTCGCGGGCACCACCGTTACGCGCGAAATGGAGAAGCAGATGGTCGGTGGCGGTCACCGTCGCGGCCATTGCGGGCGACACTAAGCCACCGAAGGCGCTCTAAGCAACTCGCGGGGTTGCGTAAAGCCGTAGGCGTCGATGTTGGTTGTGGTCGACGCAGAACCGGCCCGGCGCGTGGTGGTGGCGGGCTCGGTGGGCCGGTCGGCGGACGCCGGGGTGTTCGTGGACGCCCGGTGTGGCGGCTAACTGCGATCTCGACGCCCCCGCCGGGTCGAGATCCCGAATTCCCGCCACCATGACCGCGAATCGGGATCTCGACGTCTGCCCCGCGTCGAGATCCCGTTATCCCGCCACCCGAAACGGCCATCTCGCCTCCGCCGGCAACGCGAGCTTGACGTTATCCGCCATCACGCGCCATCGCCTGCGCCCCTCATCTGGCCACCGGAGCGTCGGCCGTGGCGCCATCACGACGCCCCGAGGTCTATGCCACACCCTCTTGGCTGAGCGCTTCCATGGTCCTGCAAACCGTCTTTTGGCTTTCTGGCTCTCCGAAGGATCGAGGAAGGCCGCGGCGGGTCGACTCCGCCGGCGCCACCGCCTACCGGCAAGTAGCAGCTCGCAGCACAGACGGTGCGCCTCCCGGACATACGGATGTTCGTGTCTGGCACCGCGGACCGACCTGCACGGACCTGGGACCTGGCGTCGGACGAACGGGTCGCGGTCACGGTGTGAGTTAGACGCCCCGTCGCTCCAGCTCGGCTGTTCAATCGCCGCGTGAGTTCGACCCGGACGGCGTCTGCCGTTAGTGGACGTTCTGCAAAGAAAGTCGGCGGATTCGGCAATCCGATTGCTCTGTGCGCTGATTATCCTGGCGTGTACCCGTCATTCAAGCCAAAGGAGTGTTGTTGTGAGTCAACCTGCCATCGTTCTTGTCCACGGCTTTTGGGGTGGCGCCGCCCACTGGGCCAAAGTCATCGTCGAACTCGATCGCCGCGGCTACGGGTCACTGCATGCGGTGGAAAACCCGCTGACCTCGCTGGCTGACGACGCGCACCGGACCCAGCAGATGATCAAGCAAGTCGATGGGCCGGTCCTGGTCGTCGGGCATTCCTACGGCGGTGCGGTGATCACGGAGGCGGGTGATCTCCCAAACGTGGTCGGGCTCGTCTACATCGCCGCCTTTGCCCCGGACGCAGGAGAGGGGCTGGGGGCGATCACCGAAGCGATGCCGCCTGCCGCGGCGGCCAACATCGCGCCCGACTCTGACGGATATGTTTGGATCGCCCAGGACAAGTTCCGCGAGAGCTTCTGTCAGGACCTGCCCGCCGACGAGGCGCTCGTTATGGCGGTCACCCAGAAGGCACCCGTCGGCTCGACGTTTGGTGACTTGGTCACCGACCCTGCATGGAAAAAGAAGCCGACCTGGTACCAGGTCTCCACCGAGGACCGGATGATCCACCCCGACAACGAACGTCGAATGGCGGAGCGCATTCGGCCACGTAAGACGATCGAACTTGCCGCGAGCCACGCCTCGCTCGCTTCCCAGGCTGGCGCTGTCTGCGACCTCATCGATGAGGCCGCCAACGAAGTCTCGTAACCGCCAGGGCGGCACCCGCTAATTCGGCGGGGAGGTCGTCCGTGCGGCATTTGGACACCTCCCCGCCTCGTCGGTTAGACGCTTCAGTTTCCAGATAGAAGGCTGGAGCGTCTTCCGCGTTAACTAGCGCCCTTCCGGGGTCGCTCGTGGCAAGTTCGAGCCGCACCGAGGTGTTGTCGTCGCGTTCGGGTAATTGTTTGGGCCGTGATGATTTACGTGGCCGCCGGCCTGGTCCTCGCAACGCTGGTCGTGATGGCCTCCGGCAGGGTCGATCCGCTGCTTGCGCTTCTGGTGGCGCTGATCCTCGCGGCGATCCTCGGGATCGCGCCGGCAAGTCAGCTCGCCGCCGGCCTCAGCAACGCCGGCGTGATTACGGTTGCGGCGATGCTCGTGATCGCGAAGGGGATCGTGCAGACCGGGGTCGTCTCGCGGGCGACCTGGGCGCTGCTGGCGTCGACCAGCACCGCGCAGCGGTGTTCCGGCGCCTTTCGTTTCCTATCGGCGTGGCGTCGGCGCTGATCAACACGACGCCGCTGGTGGCGCTTCTGATCCCCGCGGCGCGGCAGCTCGAACAGACCAAGCGCATCCCCGCCCGCGAGGTGCTGCTGCCGCTCGCCCACGTAACGACCTTGGCGGGGTCGGTGACGCTGATCGGGACAAGCTCGAACCTGGTGATCGCCGGTATCGCCGGCGAACACGGCGTGGACATGGGGATGCTGTCGTTTGCCGCGGTGGCGCTGCCGGTCGCGCTGGTGGGCGCGGTCGTCATCAACTTCGCGAGCCCGCGTGCTCTGCGAGGCACGGCGGACAGGTCAGCCGGCAGCAAAGACTGGCGTGTTGAGATCCCGGTGAGTGCGCCGGCGCCCGCCCAGGACCGCCGCGCGGCGACGCTGGGGATCTACCAGACCCGGGATTACGAGCTCGTCGCTATCCAGCGCTGGGGGACGATGGTTGACATCAACGAGCGGATCGAGGCCGGCGACCTGCTCGTCTTCCAGGCCACCGAGGAGGGCATCGCGGCGCTCTGGCGGACGCCGCTGTTCGGCATGTCGGCGGAGCGGCTCTATGCCGTCAGCGTCAGCGCCGGCGAACCCGCCTCACTGCACGACTTCGAGCGCGACGGCTCGCTGAGGATCATCGCTGCCCGCAGCGATCGCCCTCTTCACGAAACCGACGTGAATCCCGGCGAGGCCTGTTACGTCGCCGGCGAGAGCGAGGAAGCGGTCGCGCAACCCGCCGTGGCGCGCTGGCAGACCGCGACGAGCCGGGCGCCGCAGCCGTCGAAGACGCTGGTGGCGCTCGGCGTCCTTCTGTGCGTGATCGTCGCAGGGTCTTTCGGTCTGGTGCCGGCGGAGGTTGCCGCCTCGGGCGGGGCCGTGTTGATGGTGCTGACCGGCGTCATCACCCCACGGTCCGCCGCCCGCGCGCTCGATCCGAAGGTCCTCGGCCTGCTCGCGGGCTCGATCGGTCTCGGAGCGATTGTGGTCGAGAGCGGCCTCGCCGGCGTTATCGCCGACGCGATCTCCGACACCTCGAGCGGGACGCTCGGCCTCGTGATCGTGCTTGCCATCGCGACAACTGTGATGACGAACCTGGTGACCAACGCGGCGACCGCGGCGATTGTCACGCCCGTCGCTCTTCGCATCGCAGCCGACATGGGCATCGACCCCGTGACCGTCCTCGCGCTGGTTGGCACCTGCGTGTCCTTCACGCTCATCAACCCCTACAGCCACCAGTCGAACGTGATGGTGATGCAGCCGGGCGGCTACACGGGAGGGCAGTTCGCCCGCTTCGGGGCCCGTATCCTGCCGGCCTGCCTCGTGACCGTCTGCGGCGTCGCGTATCTCATGTTGAGCTCGTGAAGCTGTAGCGCGTCGGTCCACCGTGGAGAACCGATAATTACCGGGTGACCCGCCCTTGGGCACGACTGTTGCTCGGGGTCGTATGCGCCGTCGTGGGCGTCCTCTTGACGCTGAGGCCGTTCACGTCCCTCGAGGCACTGGTTCTGTTCGTTGCCGGTGCCTTCCTCGCCACCGGCGTCAGCGAACTCGTCGCAGCGAGGAAGGCCCGGAATCGGGCGCTGTCGGTTCTCGTGGGACTCGGATGGATCGCGGCGGGAATTGCGGTCGTCGCCTCGGCCGGGAGCACGATCCACGCGCTGGCCATCGTGGCGGGGATCTGCATGGTGCTGGGCGGCGTGGCCAGATTTGTCACCGCAATTCCGAGCGATGCGGACGACCGCGCGATTGCGTTACTGGCGGGCGCGGCAAGCGTGATCTTCGGCGCGCTGGCGCGGAGCTGGCCAGACATGACGGTGCTCATCCTCGGGCTGCTCGTCGGGCCGAGCACGGTGATCTTCGGGTTGGGGCAGATCCTCGCGCCGGGCGAGCGCGGGCCGGCCGCCACGCAATGGCTCGCGGGGGCCGGCGACCGCGGTGGTTGCGAGCCTGGGGCGCCGTCGCGCTCGTGGTGCCGGCCCTGCTCCTGGTCGCTGCGAGCGCCGAGATTCACCGCCCCACGAACTCCCCCGACGCGTTCTACAGACCGCCGAGCAGGATTCCGGGGCGACCCGGAGTGCTGCTACGCAGTGAGCGCTACACCCGCGGGATTCCCAAGGAGTGGCGTGCGTGGCGGATCCTCTACACCACCACCCGCGACGAAAACGTCCTCGCGGTCGCCAGCGGGGTGGTGATTGCCTCCGACCGTCTCCCACCCGGACCGCGCCAGTAAGCGCTTGGGCTCACGGCACCACCGGCGTCGCTTCCCAGTGCGCGCCCTCGCTGCTGCCCTCGCGCTGGAACGCGGACATCATCCCCGGCGTCAACCAGGCGCTCGCGCGCGGCTGGGTGATCGTCGCTACCGATTACGTCGGGCTCGGAACTGCGGGCCCGCACCCCGTACCTCATAGGCCAGGGCGAAGCGCGATCCGTGCTGGACTCCGTGCGAGCCGCCCGGCAGATGCCGCAACTGTCGCTCCAGCGCAGGACGGTGATCTGGGGACACTCGCAGGGAGGGCATGCGGCGCTATGGGCCGGCACCCTCGCCCCGGCTTACGCCCCGGACGTGAACGTCGTCGGCGTCGCGGCGCTCGCGCCGGCCAGTGACCTCCAAGCCCTCGCCGAAGAGGTAGGGCATACGCTCGAGGGCCGGGTCCTGGGCGCCTACATCCTGAGTGCTTACAGCGACATTTACCCCGACGTCTCATTCGACCACTACGTGCGCCCGGCGCGCGAGTGCTCGTCCGCGAAGCCGCCAAGCGATGCCTCGACATACCCGATGCCATTCCCTCCGTGGTCACCGCGGTCCCGTCTCGGCAACCGATCTACGCCGTACCTCCACTCGAGGGCGCCCTGGGACGGCGGCTCGCGGAGAATACGCCGACCGGCTCGATCAAGGTGCCACTTCTCATCGCCCAGGGCCTGGACGACCATATCGTGCTCCCTAGCACGCAACGCTCCTACGTCAACCGGCTTTGCCACGCCGGGCAGAGCGTTGACTATCGGACGTGTTGGGGCCGCGACCACAACTCGCTCATATGGCCGGGCTCCCGCCTAGTTCCCAACCTGCTGGCCTGGACGCAAGCGCGGTTCGCGGGACGGCGTGAAGCGGGTGGATGCTCGGTCGCCCAACGGTGACATGGCGCCGACACTGACCGATTGCGAGTCGCGCCACCCTTGACGGCCCAGCTGTGGGACACGCCAGCGACGCTGCTCGTCGGCGATACTCACTGCCGGTGCGCGCGCTCGTGATCTCAGATACGCACTTCGGTGCCTGGACGGGAGAGGACCTTCTTCGTGAGCCCGAGAATCTGGAGCTGCTGGCGCCGACGCTCGACGTCGACGAGGTGATCTTCCTCGGCGACATGTTCGACCTGATGTTCGCTTCGATCCGGGACAGCTTCGAGGCGGCACGCGGACTGATGGAACTCCTCCGGGACAAGTTGCAGGGCAAGCGGTTCGTGTTTCTGGCGGGGAATCACGACCACCACTTCGTCACTCGCGAAGCTGAGGATCGGCTCGAGCTGGCGTTAGCCACGAGCGGGCCCGCGCCGGAGCTGAGCGACGAGCTTCGCCGCGCGGACCTGTTCCGTCTTTTTCTGGAGCGGCACCTCGATGGTGTCGAGGTCGATATTCGTTATCCGACGTACACGTTCGCCGGCGTTCTGTGCACGCATGGCCACTATCTTGACTTGCACGCGTCGCGAAGCGGCGGCGGCCTAACCAAGTTGCTCTCCCGTGCGCTGTGGTCGATCGCGGTCGGAGGCCAGGAACGTTCACCGACGATCGCTGACTATGAGGCGACGGCAACGCTGCTCACCGGGCTGCTGTACACGATCGCACAGTTGCCGAACGGCACGGACGCACAGCGCCGTGCGTTCCGGGCGTTCCAGTCGCTGGGGCACGCGGTGCACCTCTCTGCCTCGCCCGTGAGAGTCGCGGAGAAGCTTCGGGACTGGTCTGTGGCGCAGTTCGCGCTGCCGGCCGACCGGGCTGCGGGTGGAGTAGCCCCGGATGGGTATCGGGCGGCCCGCCACCAAGAGATGATGCGCCGCCGCAGCACCGGCGCTCCGGCCGGTGGTGAGGCGTCGAGCTACGCGTTTGCGCGCACGGTAGCTCCGAGCGACCCGTCCGCCCGGGCGATCGAAGCATTCGAGCAGGTCGTCTTGAACCTCGGCTGGTCGTCGGAGACCAGCAACATTGTGTTCGCCCACACCCACCAGCCACTTGACGGCGTGCGCGGACCCGGTGAGAAGTTCCGCTACTGGAACACGGGTTCGTGGATCTACGAGCCAGACCTTCGATCCAACAGCGCTTACACCGCCTACCTGCGGAACGCCTGGCCGGGGACGGCCGTCCTCATCGACTCAGACGAGCCGGAACCAAGGCTGCTGCGACTGCGCGAGCACCTCAACCCACTCCACGACGTGGCGAAGACGATGGAATAGACAAGGCCTGCATCGCGTCATCCCCTCTATTAGCGCGCGTTTGACATCGGTCCTCGCGCGGTCTGACCACGTGAACTGGAGGTTGAGATGTACGAGATGCAAATAGATGGGCTACGCGGTGGAGCTAACGGCAGTGCGGGACGAGACGCCGTGGCCCAGATACTTGAAGGCGACTTCGCTTCAGGCGTCAGGACCGGCTTGGCGCTGGTCGGCGTGGTCGGCGATTTTGGGATTGGCTCGAGGAGCACCCCGAACACGATGGTCGTCGGGGATTTCGCGACCGGCACGCGTCAACTGGAAACTGTCGTTGTTGGTCGCGGTGACTTCGCCACCGGCCAGCGACGCGAGTCGACGAGTGAAGTGCGACGTGTCGGCCGGTCGACGGGTCAACACGACTCTCCGCGCTGGCACACTCCCCAGCCCGTCGCTGTGACAGGACGCCTCTAGGCAGGTCGGTCTCGCGGTGTCGCGAGCGCTCGTCACGGTCAGGGTTCGTGGCGACGCGCTCGCGTCACACAGTGCGCTCACGTGTGTTTCGCTCGTATGTCACCTCGCCACCGAGCCGGCGGCGTGCCGTAGCGGCGCGTGAACGCGCGGCTGAATGCCGCGTCTGACATGTAGCCGACGTTCTCCGCGATCAGCGTAACCGGAAGGGAGGTGTCGCGGAGGAGGCCGGTGGCCGCCTCGAGGCGTACATGCGCGAGATAGGTCGCCGGCGGCTTCCCGACGCGAGCGACGAACCGCGAAGCGAAGGCCGACCGGGAAAGGCTGCACGCTCGGGCCAGCTCCTCGACTGTCCAGTCGTGGCCGGGGTCTCGATGGATGGCGCTCAAGGCCAGACCGATCTGCGGGTCGAGCGCACCGGCCAGCCAGTTCGGTTCGACGTCCGTGCCAGCGGCCCAGGCGCGCAGAATCTGTATGAAGACCAAGTCGAGGATGCGGGCGACCATCACCGCCGATCCTTGAGAGGGCGATTGCATCTCGAGTAGCAGCATCCTGCGGGCCACTTCGAGCCCTTCGAGCGCTGGGCCGCGAGCGCCGCGCAGGATGATCACGGCTGGGAGGCTCGCGAGCAGGTGGCTCGCCTGGGGGTCGCCGATCGTGAACGTTCCGCAGAGCCAGCGCGCCGGCTCAGGTGCGGGCCCGTCGTGCTCGGGTGCGACGGCGCGCGCGCTCGCGTGCGCGCGGTCGCCTGCGTCGCTGATGTGATGCGAGTCGCCGCGCGGCAGCAGGATGACATCGCCGCGACTCACGCGCTCGACGTGCGCGTCACCGTCGATCCGGAGGACGAGTTCGCCCGCTTCGATGATGTGCAGGGTGCCGATATCGGCGAAGCCGATCGAGAAAGCCCGCGGCGGGGCGTACGCGACGATCCGCTCTCCGCACAGACGGACGCTCCGGAGTAGCTCCGAGAGCAGGTCGTGCGGCTGGCCGTATGCGTCGAGGCCGAGCGCGGCGTCCTCAAGCGCTGGAGGATCGGCAAACTCTCGCGGCGGTCGCGGCAAATCAGCTGGCGTCGCTGGACGATCGGCAAGATGTTCCGGCGGAGCGGTCATTGTCTCTGCGCATTCCTCGGATTACGCTCGCCCAACAGTGACTGGTCGACCAATCGGACGAACCGAGAGTAACAATCAGGAACAGAAAGGAGACGTAACCATGACATCGAGAACTGGTGAAGCTGGGGAGGACAAGGCGACCAAGATCAGCTTCGTCTACTCCAACCCCACCGACCCGGCCGCCTTCGAGGCGGCTTACCCCGAGCAGCTTACGCTGGCGCGGAAGCTCCCCGGCCTGACGCGGTTGCAGACGTCGAAGGTTTGGCCTAAGGAAGACGGCAGCCCGACCCCGGCGTACCGACTGTTGGACCTGTACTTTGCCGACTACGCGGCGGCCAGCGACGCCGTGACCACCGGAGAGGCCGGCGCTCTTGTGGCGGCTACCCTCGAGCACGCCACGGGTGGCGTAGCGATCGCATTCGCGGAGGTCCTCGACGACGCCTAGTTGATCGACGCCGCTACTTGAGATCGAAGCGCCCGCCCGAGGTCAGCGGTGTGTGGCGCACGACCTCGGGGAGGTACTCGTCGAGGAAGACCCGAGCCACGAGCTCCTGCCGCGAGGCGACGCCCAGCTTCTCGTAGAGGCTCTCGACGTGGTCCTCGACGGTGTGTGTGGAGACAACGAGCGTCTCGGCGATCTCGGCACGGGAGAGGCCTTGGGCAAGGAGGGTCGCGACCTCGCGCTCGCGGGCGGTTGCACCGAAAGCCTCGAGGCGGACCGTTGCAGCATGCGCGCCGGTCGCGCGCTCGAGGACGATCGCGACTCGGCCGTCGTCGGGCGGTCCGGGCAGGGAGGCGTGCAGCGTGACCCAACCGTCGCTGCCGGGCACGGTGACGACGTTGCCGTCGGCCCGACCGCCGACTGGCGCGGAGCGGACGAACGATGCGAGCGCGAGCACCGCCGTGGCGATTGTCTCCTCGGTGTAACCCGACTCCCGGGGATGCAGCGAGGCGAGCAGCTCGCGTGCCGGAGGGGTGATCAGCTCGACTTCGTCGTGCGGGCCGAGCACGACCATCCCCGGCGCGTCGATCCCCGTGATGCGGCGCGCCGCGTCGAACCGCAGCGACGCGCGGATGCCGCGGGCGATCGCCCCTGTGAGGGCCGCGAGCGTGGCCGCGTCGCGCTGTTGGAATGCGCCGCTGCTCGCGCGGCGGGCAATGTGCACGGCGCCCCAGACGCGCCCGCGGATGACGAAGGCACCGCGCAGTTCGTGCGGGATATCAGCTGGCAGGAGCAAGTCGCGGTAGCGCGCGGATCGCCGCGGGTGACATGGTCGAGGATGCCGACGGGCACCCGCCGCGCAGCAAGGCCGGCGAAGGTGTTGACGTCGTCAACCATGTACTCGCTACGGACGATCAGCTCACCGGCGGCCGGGGTCTCATCGAGGGCGAACACGCCGCGCTCAATGAGCTCCTTGGGCGCATCGCTGGTCAACAGCCGCGTGCTGGGGTCAAGCGTGTGCCAGCAGCTGGCGTCGTTGTCGATGACATTGCGCAGTCGTGGGGACAGCTCGGCGAAGAACTGCTCTCGTGGCAGCCCCCGTGAGCCGAGCACGTCGACCTCCCCGATCAGGCGCTCGACTTTCCATCTCATGCGGGTCAGTCTCGCACGCCGTGCGGGAAAGATCCCCGGACGCGGGGGGATGGTTGCTGCCGTCTCCGGGGACCAGACTGCGCGCATGTCATCCATTACCGCAGCAGACACCACGACGACCGCGCCGGACGGCGCCCTCGCACCGATCGCTCTCGGTCCCGATGAGGGAGAGCACTTCTGGTTCTTCGGCGGCCTGACGACGATCAAGGCCGATGGCACGGGGACTGGCGGCCGCATGGTGCTGACCGAGCAGACCGCCCCGCGCGGCTCCGGCTCGCCGCTCCATGTCCACCACAACGAGGACGAGTGGTTCTATGTCCTCGAGGGCGAGCTCGTAATCTGGGTCGCCGGCAGGAGGATCTTCGCTCCGGCAGGCTCGTTCGTGTTCGGCCCGCGCGATGTGCCGCACACGTTCGTCGTCAGCTCCGACCAGGCCCGCTTCCTGCTGGTCACGCAGGCGGCCGGATTCGAGGGCTTCATCCGCACGCTCGGGACCCCGGCTCCCGTCGCGGAAATCCCGCCGGCGCCGGCGGCGCCGCCCCACATGGCGCCGGTGTTGGAGGCCGCCGCCGACCACGGCATCGAGATCCTCGGCCCTCCCGGCATTCCGGCGTGAGCGGCCGCTGCGGTTGTTTCTAACGCGGTGCGCTGAGGAACGCCTCAACGTCGTCGGCAAACTCAGCGTGATGCTGGAACAAGAACCCGTGGGCCGAGTCAGGGTAGATCTTCACCTGGGCGTGCGGAATCAAGCCGGCGAGCAGGTAGGAGTAGTGGGGCAAGATCATCGGATCGCTGTCGCCGTTCGCCACGAACACGGGCATGTCAAATGCGCTGACCCGCTGCAACCGCCCGTGATCGGGGATGCCCCACTCGCAGACCGCGTCGTATTGGGCCTGCCTGGTTTGCCAGGTAGTTGGCTTATCCCGATCCTCGGTTCGCGCGCTTATTCGCGCCAGGGCCTGTGTGCCTGATTGGTGGCTCGCGGCCGAGGGGGCGAAGAAGACGCTGAGGTAGCCATCGGGGTTCGGCGCCCGCCCACCGACAGCACCGATTACCTCGGACGCCCAGCCGTGCATGCCGGCTGCGCCCTGCGGCGCTGACGACGCGAGGACCAGGCGGCGGACGGCCGTCGGCCTGATGAGTGCAATCTCCTGGGCGACGAAGCTGCCGATCGAGAATCCGAGGAGGTCGACCTTCTCGAGCTCCATCGCGTCGAGAAAAGCGATCGCGTCGATCGCCATCCGCGTCATCGTGTTCGGTGTCGTCCCGGTCGACCCGCCAACGCCGGCGTTGTCGAACGTCACGACGTGCCGAGCGGAGGCCAATGCATCGATCAGCGCCGGATCCCAGTTATCGAGGTTCCCGCGGAAGTGCTGCAGTAGAACGAGCGGCGGCGTCGCTTCGCCGACCTCGCCATACGCATACTCGATCCCGTTGGCGGCGGTGACCACCCTGTTGGGCGCCGCCAGGTAATTACTGGCGGTAGGTGACGTTGCAGTCATGATGATCCTCTCGTCGTTAGCCGCAGCTTGATAACCCGCACCAGCCTGTCGCTTCAACTGACGCGTCGCGCCCGTGAGTCCCTGGTTCGCTCCCCTGGCACGCAGGGGGCAGCCGGCCACGCCCCGAGGCGCGACCGCGACCAGGGATCAAACCAGTCGCTCACGGGGCGCGAGCGGGGACTGATCGAGGGATCGCCGAGCCGAGCACGATGAGCCCGATCGACGCCAACCCCTCCGACAACGGCCGGGCTCCCGACGGTTGGTCGTCCTCTTGGACGCACTTCCAAATCGACCGACCCAGCGCCAGCTACTGCCGGGTGACGTTCATGAACCCGCCGATCAACGTCATCACAGCAACGACCGTCGTCGAGCTCACCGAACTCATGGGCCTGATCGAAACCGACGCGGATCTCAACGTGGTGGTGTTCGACAGCGCCAACCCCGACTTCTATCTGGCCGATTACGACGCCGCGCGCGAGCCGGGCAGTAGCGCGGCGCCGTCCCGAGGTCCGACCGGTCTGCACGCGTGGCTAGACCTCCTGAGGCGCCTGTCCAGAGCTCCCGTCGTGAGCATCGCCTCGGTCCGTGACGTGCCCGCGGCGCCGGAAGCGAGTTCGTCCTCGCTTGTGACCTTCGCTTCGCCTCGCGCGAGAACACGCTGCTCAGCCGCTTCGAAGTCGGAATAGGTCGGGTCCCGGGCGGAGGTCCGACGGCGAGACTCTCTCGGCTCGTCGGTCGCGGTCGCGCACTGGAGATCCTGCTCCTGGGCGACGATCTGGACGGGCCGCGCGCTGAGCTGTTCGGGTACGTCAACCGGCTAATCCCCGACGACCGACTCGACGACGAGGTAGATCGAATCGCCACACGACTCGCGCGCGTCGATCACGACGCGATCGCCCGCACCAAGTCCTATGTCGACAACGTGGCGCCTTCCGCGAGCAGCGAGTTTTCAGCCGTCTAGCTGTAGTTCCTGAGAGGGTTGTTCATCCGGGCCTCCTTGGAGGCTGAGGGGTGTCGAAGCCACCTCAGTCCCGAAGGAGGGCACCGGATGAAGCTGCACGGTAACGCCAGGCTCAGCCCGAAAGGTCGGTTGTTGTTGTGCCAGCCAGTGTTGGAGAAGGGATGGTCGCTGGCGGCGGCGGCCGAGGCCGCCGGCGTCAGCGAGCGCACCGCTCGATTGCCTCGTGGTAGAAGAGCTCGGCGTGCTCGCCGTCGCTCATCAGCGCGCGGCAGCGGGCCTCGGTGCCGAGCGCCCAGTCGCTGCCCGCCGGCTGCGTCGCAGCGACCAGCCGCTCCAGTGCGGTGTGCGCGAGGCCACCGTCACCCTGCACGCGCGGCCGCCTCGACCAACTCCGGCAGCACGAAGGCGGATATCCACGGTTCCAGCGTGTCCATCGCGGCCTCCCGGGACGCCGACGCCGCCTCCTCGTATCGAGCGAGCCCGTTATAAAGGGTCGCGGCTGCCCACCGCGCCTGGGCCACACCGATCTCCTGGCCTCCGGCGGCGGCTCGATCTATCACGGTCGCTATCAATGCAGACGTGTCCGCTTCCAGGCCTTGCATGGCTCGCAATCTCAGGGCGGTGTGGGAAGGGAAGTGGCTGCCGGTGGCCGCTGCCACGCTCTCGACCTCTGCGACGAGCGCCTCGGCACTCGGGAAGTCGCCCATCAATACCGTCGGGCTGCCAAGCGAGTCGAGTTGGATTCGGAGTTCCGCCAGCGCGCCGGCGTCGCGAATCACCCGGAGCTGCCTCGCGGGATCGGGAGCATCCCCTCCTCGTCCCAGAGGACGGCATACGTGCTCGGCGCCGCTCACCCCGAACGCAACACATCCTCTACGGTCATCGTCAGGAGCGCGGCCGCCGCGCGTCGCAGGATGGGAGCGGCGGCGCGGCGACCCACGGTGGCGAGCAATGCGTGACCGTCGAGCAGTAGGTCTACGCCCACGCGGGGGATCGGCCGGCGGCAGGGCGCGAATGGCTCGGCTGATCTCCAGCAGCAGCAGGCTTTCATTCGCGGGACGCCCAGACGAGACCGCTGCGGCCCAGGCCTTCAGGTAGGTCTCGCGGGCGAGGTCGAGGTTGAACGGCTCGAGCTGCCGCGCCGCATGCAGCAACAACGCAGGGGCATCGCTGCTGATACCAGAAGCAAGGCAAACTCGGCGCGGAGCAAAGTCATCCGCGCGCGCAGGAACGCGTCGAGCGCTCCAGCCTCCGCCGCGGCCAGTAGGTGGAGCGCCGCGTCGAAGGCGCCGGCCCGCAGACTCGCCTGCGCGGCGGCCAGCGCGCGATCTCCACGCCGCGCGGGATCGTGCGTAAGCTCGACCGAGCGCTGCAGGAATACGGCGGCGGCGATCCCGCCACGCGCCTGAGCCCGGGCCGCCGAGCGCTCAAGCTCGGAAGCGACGGCCTCGTCGGGGCCGTCCGCCGCCATAGCCAGGTGCCACGCTCGGCGGTCGGGATCGGCCTCAGGGTCGGTCGCCTGAGCCAACGCCAGGTGAACGTCCCGGCGTTCCTGGACGGACGCTGATCCGTACACGGCGGAGCGCACCAGCGGGTGACGGAAGGTCACGCGGTCTCCCAACACGAGCAACTCTGCCAGGCTCGCCTCATCGCCCCAGCGAGCCACGCCGAGCTGCTCGGCTGCTCGCCACAGCAACATCGGATCCCCGATTGGCTCCGCCGCCGCCACCAGGAGCAAGAGCCGCTCGTCCCCGGACAGCGACTCGAGTCGTCCGACGAAGCTCTCCTCGATCCGTCCGGTCAGCGCCTGCGCCTCGAGCAGCCCGAACCCGCCGGCCAGCTGAGTCGGGGTCAATCCTCTCGGTAATTCGAGCAATGCCAGCGGATTACCACCTGTCTCGGCGATGATTCGATCGCGTACTTGCTCGTCCAGCCTGAACAGCACCGACGAGCCGAGCAGCGCCCGGGCCTCGGCGCTCCTCAAGCCATGCATCTCCAACTCAGGCATGCGGCGAAGCTCTTCGCCCGGCTCGCGCGCGGCGAAAACGATGCCCACCGGTTCGGCCAACAGACGACGCGCGACGAACGCGAGCGTGAGCGCGGAGGCCTGGTCGAGCCACTGTGCCTCGTCTATGACGCACAGCAGCGGGCGGTCCTCCGCCGCCTCTGAAACCAGAGTCAAGACAGCCAACCCGACGAGGAACCGATCTGAGGCTGGGCCGGGACTCAGCCCAAACGCGACCTCCAGCGCGTGTCGTTGGGGAGCCGGCAGGTCCGGGGGTCTTCCAGGAGTGGGGCGCACAACTGGTGCAGACCGGCATAGGCGAGCTCCATCTCGGACTCCACTCCCAGCACCGGGAGAACCGTCATCGGCGATGCAGACTCGATGACGTACTTCAGGAGCGCTGTCTTGCCGATCCCAGCCTCGCCCCGCAGCAGCAAGGACCGACTTTGGCCGCGGCGGACATCGGCGACTAGGCCGTCCAGAACCGCGCACTCCCCAGCCCGCCCGAGCAGGTGTGCACGCCGGGCTGGCCCGGCAGAACCACTGTTCATCAGCAACGATGGATCCTAGGGGACGCGGCAACGCAGGCGCAGAGCGAACCGCGCTGCGATCAGCCGGCCCCTAGCTGACCCGAACCCGGGCTTCGAATCTGTGCCTGACTACTCCTCCGGCGCTTCGTCCGTAGTGCCGAACGTGCCCTCGTGTATGTGCGACTCGGCCTGCTGGCCCCTCGCGAAGCTGCCGAGCTTCGAGTCCTCGGGAAACTCCTCGAGGTCTTCCTGCCCGCTTGCGAATCCGCCTACATTCTTCTCCGGCTCGAACTCCTCAGGATTGTTCTGGCCCTCGGCGAACCCGCCACCCGTCACTCCGAACGGACGCGCCGGATGGGTCCCGTGGCGATCGCTGGTCACGTCGTCTCCTTGTCTTCGGGGATGAGATCTAAATCAGCTTAACGCGGCGGTCCACGCCTGACTAGGTCGTCGGGTGCGTGAACGGCCCCTGCGGCGTGTCGTGCCGGCGGACCGGGTCCTGCACAGGAGAACTCATCAACCCGGATCTCAACCCGAAATCCACCCGGGAATCAACCCCGGGGCCGATGTGCTTGGGGCGCGCGGGCCGTAGCTTCACGAGCGTCAATCAAGCGGCCAAGGAGCTCGAACATGTCCCTACTGACAGCAGCAGCAGTGATCGGAATCGTCGTGTATGTGGTCGGGCAGCAACTGGTCGGGAGTCCGGTGCGGGGGAGACGGCTGGTCGTCCTACCGGTGGCCCTGACCATGATCGGGATTGCCGACCTCACCGGCCACGGATCCCATCCGGGCGCGACGGATGTCTTGTTGTTGACCGCAAGCGCGGTGATCGCCGTCGCGATCGGTGTCGGTCTTGGCGCGATGACGCGCCTGGAGCGGCGCGATGGATACCTGTGGGCGCAGCTTCCCAGGCAGGGCCTCTGGCTGTGGTGCGGACTGATCGTCAGCCGACTTCTGTTCCTCGGCATCGCGCACGCAGCCGGTGCGCACGTGGCCGCCGGTACGACCGCGATCCTGCTTATGCTCGGCCTCAATCGTGCCGCCCAGGCGCTGGTCGTCTCTGCTCGGGCGATCGCGGCGGGAATCCCGTTCGCGCCCGAGAAGGACGGCACCGTGTTCTGCGCCGACTTGTTCTCCGGCACCCGTCGAGGGCTCAGCTGACGTGTTCGGGCCAAGGCAGCGGGAACAGCTCGCGGTAGGGGCGGGCCTCCTCGATCACGCGAGCGACGGAAGATCGCGTCAGTACGCGATCGAAATAAGCGGCCAACGCGGGGTACTCGTCGCGGTCCAGCGGATGAACGACGTCGGCGTAATGGAGCGCGGGCGCCGCGGCGCAGTCGGCCAGCGTGAACCCGTCGCCGGCGAGCCAGCCGTCGTCGTCGCGTCCGCCTTGCTGGCGATCCAGCGTGGCGTAGGCGAGCTCGAGGGTGGCGTGGGCCTCGGAGACGCCGTGCGGGTCCTTGGCCCCGGGCGGCCGCAGTGCGTCGCCGACGATCTTCTGCACGGGAGAGCTCACGTATCCGTCGGACACGCGATCCCACAGTCGGGCTTGGAGCGCGTCCTCGGCGTCGGCCGGGATCAGCGGTGGCGCACCGCCGTGGCGGTCGAGATGCTCCACGATGATCGAGGCTTCGGGGACCACGACGCCGTCGTCGACGAGGACCGGGATCGAGGCGGGTGGCCACAGCGCCGCGAGCCCGGAGCGGTCGGCCTCGACGAGATCTGCCGTGAACGGGACATCACGCTCGTAGAGCGCGATGAGCGCCTTCCAGCAGTACAGCGCGAAGGGGTGCTGGTACAGGACGAGGCTCACGCGGGCACCTCGCTGGCGAGGAAGGCCTCGAGACCGTCGAGCAGCAGGCCCGTGCCGTGCTCGCGCTCGGCCGGATCTTCGAGGCCGTCGAGGAACGCGCCGTGCTCGGTGAAGATCAGGTGCGTGCCGCCGGGGTCCGAACGCAGCTCGATGGTCGTCAGCGAAACGGACGTCAGGCGGCCTTCGAGGAGCATGTCGTAGGCGAACACGATCCGCTCGTCGTCGACGATGTCGTGGAAGCGGCTGCGGAAGACGTGGTGTATGCCGAGGTGATCACGCCCCGCGTTCAGCTCGCCTCCGCCGACGCGGAAGTCCAGTGACCAGTCGGTGTCGGTCCAGCTGTCGGGCACCCGGAACCAACGCTGCCGGAGATCCGGGTTCGCGAACGCCTGGAAAGTCTGCTCCGGGCTCTGGCGGAAACGCCGTTCGATCGTGAAGTCGTGCTGACGAATGCTCATTTGCTGCCATCTCGCTTCGTGATGGGGAAGGCGTCGTCGAGGACGTCGCCCAACTGGTCTAGGCGGCGTTCCCAGATCGCGCGGTGTTCGGCGATCCAGTGCTCGACGGCGCGCATAGGGCCGGGTTCGAGCCGGCAGGTGCGGACCCGGCCGACCTTCTCGGAACGCACGAGTCCGCTGCGCTGGAGCACGTCGAGATGCTGCAACACGGTCGGCAGCGACACGTCCAGCGGCGCCGCGAGCTCGCTTACCGAGGCCGGGCCACGGGTGAGTCGCGCGACGATCGCGCGGCGGTTGCTGTCGGCCAGAGCGTGGAACGACTGGTCGAGTAGGTCGGCCTCGGCGATCGACACGACCGAGGACCGTAGCACATTACTTAGGTTATCGACTAACTATTCGGCGTGGCGCGCTCAGGCGCGAGGCGAGCAACTGAAGAGATTTTCCAGCGGCGCTGTCCCCCCTGGTGCCGCCGGTTCGTCTCCAGGATGATCACACCATCCCCAAAGGAGGCGGGCATGAAATACGCACTGCTGATCTACCCCAAGCCGGGCAGTCACGAAGCGCTCGGAGAGGACGAGTACGAGTTGGTGAACGCCGAATACCTGGCGCTCCGCGCGGACTCGCGCTGCCTTGGTGGCGGTCACCTGCAGCCGGTTGAGACGGCGACCACGGTTCGTTATGGCGGTGATGAGAACCTGATCATCGATGGTCCGTACGCCGACACCAAGGAGGTGCTCGGGGGCTACTACGTGTTCGACGCGTCCGACCTGGACGAGGCGCTGGAGTTCGCGCAGCGGATTCCCGCGATACGACTTGGCGGCGCGGTAGAGGTGCGTCCGCTCTACGAGATCCCCGTGGAGACGGCGCACTGATCGAGCAGGTCTTCCGGCGCGAGTGGGGCCGCGTCCTCGCGTCCCTGGTCGGCTTCCTCGGTGACATCGATCTCGCCGAGGAGGCCGCTCAGGAGGCGTTTGCGACCGCGGCCGAACGGTGGCCCCGAGATGGGTTGCCGGAGCATCCAGTGGCCTGGCTGGTGGCGACCGGGCGCAACCGCGCTATCGACCGTCTGCGACGCGAGCGGACACTCCAGGACAAGACGCGGCTGCTCGCGGCCGCGCAACCGGTCGAGACCGTGGACGAAATAGACCTCGACGACAGCACGATTCCGGACGAGCGCCTCGAGCTGATCTTCACGTGCTGCCATCCGGCGCTGGCCGTCGAAGCGCAGGTGGCGCTGACCCTGCGGGCGCTCGGAGGACTCACCACCGAGGAGATCGCGCGCGCCTTCCTGGTCTCCGACGAGACGATGAAGCGCCGGCTCTCCCGGGCGAAGGTCAAGATCAAGGCCACGGCGATCCCGTTCGCCGTACCTGCTGACCGCTTGCTTCCCGACCGATTGGCGGCAGTGCTGGCGGTCGTCTACCTGATCTTCAATCAGGGCTATCCCGATCGGGGCGATCTCGCCGCCGAGGCGATCCGACTGGGGCGGATGCTGTCCGAGCTGATGCCCGACGAGCCCGAGGTGCACGCACTGCTGGCCCTGATGCTGCTGCACGACTCACGACGCGAAGCGCGTGTCGTCGACGGTCAACTGGTCCCGCTGGCCGAGCAGGACCGCTCGCGCCACGACCGGATGAAGGTCGACGCGGGCCACGCTGCGCTTGACTCAGCACTGGCGCTCCGGCCTGCGGCAGGGCCGTACGTGCTCCAGGCGGCGATCGCCTCGCTCCAGGCCGAGGAGGAGATTGACTGGGACGAGGTCGCGATCCTCTACGAGGAGCTCGAGCGGCTGACGGGCTCGCCGGTGGTGGCTCTGAACCGCGCGGTCGCGGTCGCCGAGGCGGGCGCCCCCGAGACGGCGCTCGAGCTCGTCGACTCGCTCGAGCTCGGCGATTACCGCTACCTCCATTCGACGCGGGCCGAGCTGCTGCGCCGACTGGGTCGCCGGGAAGAGGCGCGGGCGGCGTTCGAGTACGCCCTTCGCCTGGCCGCGACGGACCCGGAGCGCCGGTTCCTCGCCCGGCGGCTGGCGGCCCTGTGACGCCCGTGCGCCCGCGTCGCGAAGCCACGCGGGACTGGTCGCGATCCGTTGGCGTCGATCGACTCGAGGACGATCGAGGCGTACTCCGTCGGCGTCTCCTCCCAGACGAAGTGACCGGCATCGATCAGGACGACTCGGCTCTTCGGCAGCCGCTCGTCGAGGAACTCGGCGTTGGCGACCGGGACGACCCGGTCGTGGCGGCCGTTGATGATCGTGACCGGCGTTGCGATCTGCGGCAGCAGCTCGGCAAGCTCGGGTAGTTCCTCGGGCTACCTGCGGGCGTAGCGCATCGACTCGACGAAGCGGTCGCCGTCATAACAGGTGACGTAGTCAGCGCGAATCTCGTCGGGCACGCCGCCGGCGATCGTGTCGATCGCGACGTTGACAATCGCGCGGGGATCCATCCTGCGGTACTTGTCGAGGTCGGGGTCGAGCACCCATGATTTCAGGGGCTCGCCAAGCTGGATCGGAACCGCGGCTCCGCCGGTGCCGACGATCACACTCGCGATCCGCTCGGGATGCGCCGCAGCCCCGAACAGGGCCGCCGAGGTTCCAACGTCGGGCGCGTCTGGGTCGCGACCAACGACCCCTACGACGGCCAGGCCGTGATCGACCAGGTTCGCGCGATGCCGTCAGGGCACGGTCTGAACGCGCTTACCGGGGAGTTCGTGGACCTGTTCGAGGACGGGGTGATCGATCCGCTCAGGGTCACCCGGCTGACGATCCAGCACGCGGCCTCGGTTGCGGCCTTGATGCTCACGACCGAGGCACCGGTCGCCGAGGAGCTGATCGCCCAGCGGGGCGCGGTGATCGCGCCAGGATTCGGCGATCTGGCCGAAAGGCTCGCGCGCCCCTCCTCGCCGGTCTAGATCTAGAGCCCCGTCACGAGGGTGGTCCGGGGAGACCTAGCAACTGGACGACGGATACGACCAGGAGTCCGGCGGCGACGGCGATCAGCCCGTAGCGCGCCGCACGGGCGGGGAAGCGGCTACCGATCCCGACCAGGAATAGGACCGCAGCGAGCAGAACCGTGAGGCGCACGTACTTGTCGGCCGTTCCCGCGGCGGACTGCCCCTCGGCGAACAGGGCATTGGCGCGGGCGGTCAGCACCGTTGCCTCCTTCTGCTGGGGGATCACGTATTGCGGCATGTCGGACGGATCCGCCGGTGCGTTCGGGTTCTTAAGAGGATGGGTCGCGAGCCAGGCGTTGAAAGCCGGGCGGTAGCCCGCTCGGAGCCGCTTGACGGTCAACTTGAACAGCTTGGCGTTGTTCGCGACGTAGGCCCCCTCAACCGCGTTGAACGACACCGAGTCCAGCGTGCGTATCTGCGTGGCCTGGATCTCGTCGGATCCCGCGTCGCTTCGGGCGTCGGACGCCTTCGAGAGCGAAAGCGACGATTCCGTGCTCCACTTGGCCGCCGAATAGCCCGACCATGCGGCCATCAGGGCCACGATCGAGAGCAGGAGCGCCTCGACGATCGAGATCAGACGGTCGCGACGGGCGTGGGCAGGGTGCGGGTGCTCGGCGTGCTCGGCATGTTCCGCATGCTCCGCGTGCTCGTGATGCTCGGCGATCTCCTTCCCAACCTCTGCAGCGGACAGGCCCTCGGGCATGAAGTGGACTTTCAAGCCAAGCCGCGGTGGCGCATCACCCGGAAGAGATGATCCGCACGACACCTTGCGCGGCGGCGCGCCCCACGTCTACTGTGTGATCGGCACGTGTCGCGAGACCGAGAACCGGACGACGAGGAGGAAAGAAATGGCTGAAACCGAGAAGGCGATCCTTGCCGGTGGGTGCTTCTGGGGCATGCAGGATCTGATCCGCAAGCTCGACGGCGTCGTCGGTACGCGCGTTGGCTACACCGGTGGCGACGTGCCGAACGCGACCTACCGCAACCACGGCTCGCATGCCGAGGCGATCGAGATCCTGTTCGATCCCGACCGCATCTCCTACCGGGACCTGCTCGAGTTCTTCTTCCAGATTCATGACCCGACGACGAAGAACCGTCAAGGCAACGACGTCGGGATGAGCTATCGCTCGGCGATCTACTACGTCGACGACGAGCAGCGCCGGATCGCGGAGGACACGATCGCCGATGTCGACGCCTCCGGTCTGTGGCCCGGCAAGGTCGTCACCGAGGTGGAGCCTGCCGGACCGTTCTGGGAGGCGGAGCCGGAGCATCAGGACTACCTCGAGCGCTACCCCAACGGCTACACCTGCCACTTCGTCAGGCCGGGCTGGAAACTGCCGCGCCGCCAGGAAGCGGCGCACTAAGCCAGGCGGTCCCGCGTCAGGGGAGAGATCACGGACCTCCCCTGATGCGAAACGCCGACGTGCCGGTCAACATCATCTGCGAGGCCGGCCCGACCAGCCTCGGTCAACGGCGCGTGCCGCCGGACGACCGGACCCCTGAACCGGGAGGTGTCGAATGGCGGACTACGCAAAGGACGTGCTCGTCGAGCCCGAATGGCTCGAGGATCATCTGAACGACGATCGGATCAGGATCGTCGAGGTCGACCACGATCCAGATGCGTATCGCCGCGAGCACATCCCCGGCGCGATCGGGGTCGACTGGCGTGACGACCTCCAGGACCCGGTCAGACGGCGGTTCATTGGGCCGGAGCAGTTCAGCCGGCTGTTCGGCTCGCGCGGCATCGGCAACTCACACCTGGTGGTTCTCTACGGCGACCGCAACAACTGGTTCTCCGCGTCCACCTACTGGTACTTCAAGTACTACGGGCACGATCGCGTGAAGCTCCTCAACGGGCCACGCGAGCGCTGGATCGCGGAAGGGCGCCCCACCACGGCCCTGCTCCCGGATCATCCACCGGCAACATTCGTCGTCTCGGCCGGCGATCACACGATTCGGGCGCTACGCGACGAAGTCGTGCAAGCCGTGAGCGGCGGCCACGTGTTCGTCGACGTCCGAGCGCCGCAGGAGTATCTCGGCGAAGTCGTGACGGGTCCTGGTTGCGCCAGCGAGGGCGCGCAGCGCGCGGGACGCATCCCTGGGGCCAAGTCAATTCCATGGGCGCAGGCGGTCAACGAGGACGGGACGTTCAAGCCGGCCGAGGAGCTTCGGGAGCTGTATGGCGCCCACGGGGTGCTGAACGGCGAGCCGATCATCTCCTACTGCCGGATCGGCGAACGCTCCGCTCACACCTGGTTCGTATTGCACGAGCTGCTCGGGGCGGCGAGCGTAAAGAACTACGACGGGTCCTGGACCGAGTGGGGAAATCTCATCGATGTTCCGATCGAGAAGGGTGAGGCATGACCGTTGGTTGCAGGTCAAGCCGGGGCCACGTCTGTGAACTACGTGTGAAGCGTACCGAGCGGTAACTCGCTCGTCCGACCGCCACCCGGGCCACCCGTACAATCGTCCGATGCCCGCGCCGGGGGCCGAGGGGTTGTTGGAGCGTGAGCTCGAGCTCGCTCATCTGCGGCGCGCGCTTGACCATGCGTGGCATGGCGTCGGACGCGTGGTCGTCATCGAAGGCACGGCCGGCATCGGCAAGACGACGCTGGTGGCCGCCGTCCGTGAGATGGCGCGTGACGCCGGCATGACTGTCCGCGCCGCCCGCGGCGCGGAGCTAGAGGAGGGTTTCGCGTTCGGAGTTGTGCGACAGCTGTTCGATCCGGTGATCGCCGCCGCTGATGAATCACGGCGCGACGAGCTGCTCTCGGGGGCCGCGGAGCTCGCCGCCCCGCTGTTCGACGCGCGGGCAGCGATGAGCCAGTCACCCGGGGGCGACTCGATCTATCCCCGTCTGCACGGTCTCTACTGGTTGTGCTCGAATTTCGCGCGGACCCAACCGCTCGCGTTGTGCCTCGACGATGCGCAGTGGGCGGATGATCCTTCGCTGGCCTTCTTCGGGTTCCTGGCGCGGCGGATAGAGGAGTTGCCGATCCTGCTCGTGGCGGCTTCCCGGCCGGCGGTGTCGCATCCCCGCCCGGCGCTCGCCACGCTGCTGTCCGATCCGGCCGCTCGTCTCATGATCCCGCGGGGCCTCAGCGCTGAAGGCGCGCGTCGGATGCTCGAGGATCGGATTTCTGGCGAGGTCGAGCCGGCGTTCGCTCGCGCGTGTCACGACGCCACGGCAGGAAATCCGTTCCTGCTGGGCGAGTTGGTGAGCGAGATGAAGGAGAGCGGTATCGCACCGCTTGCGGCCAACGCGCCTGACGTCCGCGAACTCGGTCCGCAGCGAGTCGCTGATGCGATGCTGGGGAGATTGGAACGCGCTTCGCCCGAGGCGCCGGTCCTCGCGCGGGCGGTGGCGATCCTCGGTGACGGCGCCCGGCTGTCCGACGCTGCTGCACTGGCTGGCGTGGACGAGCCGATCGCGCTGAAGGCGGTCGGCGCGATGAGGAGCGGCGACCTGTTCGGGAACGAGAGCGGGCTGACCTTCGCCCACCCGATCATCCGCACCTCGATCTATCAGAGCATGCTCCACGCCGAGCGGGTCGTGCGCCACGCGCAGGCGGCCGGACTGCTTCGGGCTCGCGACGCAGCCCCGGAGCAGGTCGCCGCACAGCTTCTCCTGGCCGAAGGCGTCGAAGAGCCGTGGATGCTTGAACAGCTCGAGCTCGCCGCTCACGCCGCCCTCGCATTGGGTGCGCCTGGCAACGCGGTTGCGTACCTCCGTCGTGCGCTGCAGGTCGAGCAGGAGCAGGTCGATCGCGCGGCGTTACTGGCTCAGCTCGGACAGGCGGAGGCCCTCGCCGGAGTGCCCGACGCCTCCGAGCACTTGTACGAGGCGGTTCGAATGACGGCCGCTCCGTCCGAGCGGGCGAGGATCGCAATCACGTTGGGTCAGGTGCTGAAGTTCACCGGGAGCTCGCCCCGGGCGGTTGAGGTCCTCTCTGGTGTCGACTCGGTGGACGACCCCGGCTTGTACGAACGAGTCGAGATGGAGTTGCTGAGTAACGCCCTGATCAGCTTCGACGCCCACGAGATGCTGCTGGCGCGAATCCGCGGCCTGAACGACACCGGCGCGCCCGCGCGGACAGCGCGGGAGCGGTTTGTATTGAGCCTGCTCGGGTTTGAAGGCGTGATGGCCGCCGATCGTCCGGTGGCGGACCTGATGGATGTGGTCACGCGCGCCGGGGCCGACTTCGCGCCGGTCGACGAGCGCGCCGTCCTGCCTCCCTGGATGGTCGCGGCGGGGGCCACGCGGATCTATTGCGACAGGCTTGACGAGGCCGAAGGAATTTTCAGCGCGGTGATCCAGCGGTCACGCCGCCGCGGATCGCTCATCCACCTCCTGATCGGCCTCAGCCGTCGCGCCGAGATCGCATACCGCCGGGGTGACCTCGCGGAGGCACTTGAAGATGCGACCGCTGCGTTCAACCTGTACCGGAACGTGTCAGTGAACCCGGTGCTCCTCCAGCACCCGATCGCGACGATCAACAACGTCGTCGCTGAACGACACGGCGTCGCCGATGATCTCGATGACCTGCTGCGGCGCACCGATCAGCACCTCGACCGCGATGCGTTGCACTCGACTCTTGCTCTCCACAGCCGTGCTCGTCTGCTGCTCGCAGCGGGCCGCCTGGAGCCGGCGCTCGCACAGCTCCTAGCCCTGGGAGAGCTCGCACCCGCCTACGGCGTCGGGAATCCGTCCTTCACCCCCTGGCGGTCGGATGCCGCGCTGATCCTCCAGCAGCTAGGCGATACCACCGGCGCCCAGCGATTGGCGGGCGAAGAGGTCGAGATTGCCCGGGTATTCGGGGCGCCGCGCGCGCTCGGAATCGCGCTCCGGGCGTTCGCTCTGGTGCAGACGCCACCCCGGCTCGACGTGCTCCAGGAGGCGGTCACCGTGCTCGAAAGCTCGCCGGCGCGGCTCGAGCGCGCACGAACGCTGGTCGACCTGGGCGCCGCCACCCGCCGCACGGGGGAGCGCGCCGCGTCGCGGCTGCCGTTGCGCGAAGGAAATGATCTCGCCGTGCTGTGCGGAGCCGAGCGGCTTGCCGAGCGGGCTAGACGCGAGATCGAGGCCACCGGCGCGCGCGTCGCCGCGGCCGGGACGCGTGGAGTCGCGTCGCTCACTCCGGGCGAGCTCCGGGTCGCCGAGCTTGCCGCGCAGGGTCAGACGAACCGCGAAATCGCCCAGGCGCTGTTCATCACCGACAGCACCGTCGAGACGCACCTGCGCCATGTCTACGACAAGCTCGACATCCGCTCGCGCCGCAAGCTGGCCGGAGTGTTGCTTCCGGCCGAAGCCGGGGCGGTCTGAACGCGCGTTAGTTCGTTCACGCGACGAGGCCGGGCCGCGTCTCTTGTTGGCGGCCCGGCCAGGTCCTGTCGCGGGGCTCTAGTGGACGTGGTGCTCGACGGGGGTCGCGAGCAGTCCGTCGGTGTTGCCCTGGCTGTCGGTGTAGAAACCGACGAGCCGTCCTTGGTCGTTGACGCCGTTGATCGTGGTGGCGCCGATCCCATTGGGGTCATCGACGGTCTGGAAGCCGCCGGCGAGCGTCCACGTGAACCCGTCCGTGGTTGCGCTTGAGCCGGTCCCGACCTGGTAGACGCCCACTACCTCGTCGTGGTCGTTGATACCCAGGGCTTGCGTCATGCTCGCTCCGGGCACATCCAGAGTGGTCTGACGACCGTCCGCGGAGAGCAGGAACCCGTGGACGTTGCCGTCGGCGCCGGTCTCGAATCCGGCGATGTCGCCCTGGGTGTTGATCGCCGCAGCGGTCACGCTGCTCGCCCCCGCGACACTTATCTCCTTGAACTTGTTGCGTCCGATGTCATAGGTGTAGCCGTGGTTGTTACCCGCGGCGTCGGCGTAGAAGCCGACCGCGATGTCGTCGTCGTTGACGCCGAGCAGCTGGTTGACCGGCGAGGTCGCGTTGCCGCCGGTCGGGTGAGGGAAGTTGACATCATGGAAATGCCGGCCGTCCAGCGACTAGAAGCCGAAGTTGTCGTTCACTGCGCTGGCAGTGTTCTGGGATGACCCGAACCCAACGGTGACACCCAGATCATTTAGTCCGGTCACCTGGGTTTGGGCCGATCCGGGATAGTTCTCGTCCATGAAGTCGGGCTGCGGGTAACGCGGGGACACGATGTAGCCCTGGTTCGGGTGTCCCTGCGCGCCCGATCCGAAATACCCCGCGATCACGCCGTCGCGGCTGATTCCTAGCACCTGGTTGAACGTCAGGTCCTTGGTGTCGTCGATCGCGCGGAACCGGTACGCGGGGGTCGTCGCCGACGGAGAGACCGCGAGCGCTCCCGCTGAGACCCCGCTGAGGAGGTTCTCGTTCATCTCGCTGCCGTCGAGGTTCGACTCAGCAAGATTCGGGACGAATGTTTGCGGCCCCGTCTGGATGTCTGCGTCCACAGTAGATGCTGGTTGGTGACCGCGAGTGCGTAGGAGTACTGGTTCGGGATGAAGTTTGGC
>Ga0335076_10000242_pt1 | contig 47260 bp, 38 predicted proteins | sample Lox_Sample_25_FD_206717 | JGI IMG/M metagenome (GOLD analysis project Ga0335076, IMG submission 206717) | Soil microbial communities from Loxahatchee National Wildlife Refuge, Florida, United States - Lox_Sample_2.5 | ecosystem: Environmental > Terrestrial > Soil > Wetlands | place: USA... | reverse complement strand
CCCCGGCCCGCTACTTGAGCTTCGACGCCGCGGCCACAGAACCCCCGCCCGGGGTGGGCCAGCACAACGACCTGATTCTCACCGCACCGGAGACCGCGTCCTAAAACAGGCCCGCCGTCAGGTGCCCGGCAGCCGCACGACCTGAACGAAGAACTCGTCGATCTGTTGGACCGCCTTCATGAACTGGTCGAGGTCGACCGGCTTGGTGACATAGGCGTTGGCGTGCAGTTGGTAGCTGCGCATGATGTCCTCCTCCGCCGAGGAGGTGGTGAGCACTACCACCGGGATGCGGGCCAGGTTCGGGTCGGACTTGACCTTCTCCAGCAGTTGCCGGCCATCGTATTTCGGCAGGTTCAGATCGAGCAGGATGAGGTCGGGCCGCGGCGAACCCTCGAATTGACCCCGCCGGTAGAGGAAGTCCAGACCTTCCTCCCCGTCGTGGGCGACGTGCAGGTTGTTCTTGAGCTTGTTGTGCTCGAACGCTTCTCGGGTGATGAGCTCGTCGCCCGGATCGTCTTCGACGAGCAGGATTTCGATCGCTCTACCGGCCGATGTCATCGGGGCTTCCTTCCGCATTGGCTGGGCTTTTTCCGTCCGCGCCCACCGGAGTGGGGATGGGCAGGGTGAACTGCAACCGGGTTCCGTCGGCGTAGGACGTGTCGACCCAGATGGCGCCGCCGTGATGCTCGACGATCTTCTTGCACAGCGCGAGGCCGACACCCGTTCCGGAGTACACCTCCCGGCCGTGCAGGCGCTGGAAGATGACGAACACCTTCTCGGCGAATTCCCCGGCGATGCCGATGCCGTTGTCCGACACGCTGAACAACCATTCGCCGCCGCGTTCTTCGCAGTCGATGACGACGCGGGGCCGGCGATCCTTGCGCTGGAACTTCACCGCATTGCCGATCAGGTTCTGCCACAGCATCGTCAGCAGCGTGGGATCCCCGATGATCCGCGGGAGGGGCCGCCGGGGCCGCACGATCTCGGCCTCCGCCTCCTCGACGGCGGCGGCGAGGTTGGCCAGGCCGGCGTCCAGCGCTTTATCGAGGTCGACCTCGGTTTGCATGGCGCCCAGCCGGCCGACGCGGGAGAAGGTGAGCAGGTCGTTGATCAGCACCTGCATGCGCTTGGCTCCATCGACGGCGAATCCGATGTATTCGGTTCCGCGCTCGTCGAGCTTGTCGCCGTATCGCTTCTCGAGCAACTGGCAGAACGAGGCGACCTTTCGCAGCGGTTCCTGCAGATCGTGGGACGCGACGTAGGCGAACTGCTCGAGTTCGGCGTTCGACCGTCGCAATTCGACAGCCTGCTCGTCCAAAAGCGTTCTGGCCGAGCGCGATACGTCGAGCTCTTCGACGAGCCGCTCCCGCATGTTCTCCACGTTGATGGCCATATCCCGGATGTCTTTGGGCCGCATCGGGGGCAAAATGGTCTCGCCGAAGTTGCCCTGGGTGATCCGCCGGCATGCCGCGGCCAACGCCGCGATGGGGCGGGTGACCGCGTCGCGCATCAAGAGTCCCATCGCGGCGGCCGTGCCGAAGAACAGCAACACCATCGCCCCCAGGACCCTGTCCCGCCAGGCATCGGTGCGTTTGAGATCGTCAGCCGAACGCGTCCAGGCCGCGGTCAGGTTCGCATTTTGCGCATCGAAAAGCGCACGCAGATGGTCGAATTCGGCCTTGCCGCGCTCCGTCGCCGGCCGGTTCGTGACGTTCCGGGCGTCTGGGGCGACGCTGGCGATCGCCGGCTCGGCGTAATTCGACCGCCAGTTGACGGCGGCGTTCTCGATCGCGTCCAGGTCGGCGATCAGGTCCGCACGCTGACCCAATCGCCGCCGGATGTCTTCGGCCGCCGCCCGTTCCTCGTGTTGCCCGTCGTAGTAGGGGGTGAGGAACTGCCGATCGGCGGCGATCAGGTACCCGCGCACGCCCGTTTCCTGGTCCCGCAACGCCGACTGCAGCTGGCAGGCCGCCACGCGCGCCGGCTGGATGTCGTCGGTCAGCCCGCGCGACGTCTCGTCGGTGCGGTTCAGTAACAGCGCACCGACCACCGCACCGGCGAGCACCATCACGCCCATGGTGGACAGGAGCAGGGCTTGCCATCCGCGCACGGTGAGCTGCGCCAGGCGCGGTGCGCGCAGGGCGGGGCTCACGTGGTCGTCCGCTCGACCCGCAGCACGGCGATGTCATCGGTGAGGCCGCCGCGCGGCTGGGCGAGTTCCTGGGCTCCGTCTATGAGCGCGTCGACGAACGCCGGGCCGGGCAACCGCGCGTGCTTGCGGGCCAGCGCCAGCAAGCCGTCCTCGCCCAGACGTTGGTTGCCCTGCCCCGAATATCCCTCGAAGAGCCCGTCGGTCAGCAGGAGCAGTCCCTGGCCCGCGGGCAACTCCAGCTCGTGGTGCGGCCAGTCGTCGGCGTGCAGGCCCAGCGCCGGCCCGGCGGGCGGCTCGATCCATTCCACGCCGGCCCCGTCTTGCAGCAACATCCCGGGATGACCCGCGCGGACGGCGGTGACAGCCGTGCCCCCGGGCTGGATTTTCAGGCTGAGCACCGTCGCGAAGATCCCCTTGCCGGTTCGTTCGGACTGCAGTACCCGCTCGAGTTGTCGCATCAGTTCGACACCGCCGACGCCGGCGAACGTGAGCGCACGAAACGCGATGCGCAGTGCCGCGCCCAGGGCCGCCTCGTGCGGTCCGTGCCCGGCGACGTCGCCGATCAGGACGTGCACGACCCGGTCGGGCGTCTGCACGACGTCGTAGAAGTCGCCGCACAACAGGGCATCCTCGCGGCTCGGCCGGTACCGCGCGACGATGTCGACACCGGGCTCGTCGAGCAGCAGCGGGGACGGCAACAGGCCGCGTTCCAGCAGCGCATTCTCGCGGGCTCGAAGCCGGCTCGCGTGCAGGTCCGCGGAAATGAGCTCGGCCCGTTTGCGCTCGATCGCATAAAGCAGCGCGCGCCGCAGCATTTCGGGTTCGACGCGCCCCTTGACCAGATAGTCCTGCGCCCCGGCCGCGACCGCCGACGCCCCGAAGTATTCGTCGTTCAGACCCGTCAACACGACGATGGGAACGGTCGCATCGCGCTTGGCGATGCGGTCGAGGGCGTCCATTCCGCTGGCGTCGGGCAGGTGCAGGTCCAGCAGCACGCAATCGGGCCGGGCCGACGCGAGCTCGCGCTCGGCATGCGCCATCGACTGCGCCCAAATCACCCTGATGTCCGCGACCGCGTCGGCGATCAGGTCCTCCACCAGTACCGCGTCGGCGCGGTCATCCTCGACCAACAGCAACAACAACGACTGCCAATGCGCCGCGGGGGTGACGGGAGCACGCACAGGCATCAATTCCCGGCCATCCGTGGATGCCCCTGGGAAGCCCCATTCTTCACTAGACCCCCTGGCCGCGGTAAGACCTTTGCTGTGTGACGACGTTCCGGCCGGACAGCCGGTGCGACGACGCTGACTTTACGTGTGGCCCTACCACCCCGAATGGTTGCCCCGCGAGATCCTAAGCGGTGTGGCTCTCAGCGCAACAGCGCCCGCGACATCACCACGCGCTGAATCTGGTTCGTGCCTTCGTAGATCTGAGTGATCTTGGCATCGCGCATCATCCGCTCCACGGGGAAGTCGGTGGTGTAGCCGGCCCCGCCGAACAGTTGCACCGCGTCGGTGGTCACCTCCATCGCTACATCGGAGGCAAAGCACTTCGACGCCGCGGAGATGAAGCCGAGGTCGGATTCGCCGCGCTCCGCGCGGGCGGCCGCCTGGTACACCAGCATCCGCGCGGCTTCGACCTTCATCGCCATGTCGGCCAACATGAACTGCACGGCCTGGAAGCTGCTGATCGACTCCCCGAACTGCTTGCGGTCCTTGGTGTAGGCGATGGCGGCATCCACCGCGCCCTGGGCGATGCCCACGGCCTGGGCGCCGATGGTGGGACGGGTGTGGTCCAGCGTCGCCAGCGCGGTCTTGAAGCCGGTCCCCAGCTCGCCGATGATCCGGTCGCCCGGGATGCGGCAGTTCTCGAAGTACAGTTCGGTGGTCGGTGACCCCTTGATCCCGAGCTTCTTCTCCTTGGGACCGACGGTGAAACCCTCGTCGTCCTTGTGCACCATGAACGACGAGATGCCGTTGGCGCCCCTGTCCGCATCGGTCACCGCCATCACCGTGTACCAGCTCGACTTGCCGCCGTTGGTGATCCAGCATTTGGCGCCGTTGAGGATCCACTCGTCGCCGTCGGCCTTGGCCCGGGTCCGCATCGACGCCGCGTCACTGCCGGCCTCGCGCTCACTGAGCGCGTAGGACGCCAACGCGCTGCCGTCGGCGATCGACGGCAGCACCTGCTTCTTCAGTTCCTCGGAGCCCCGCAGGATCAGGCCCATGGTGCCCAGCTTGTTCACCGCCGGGATCAACGACGCCGAAGCGTCCACCCGGGCGACCTCTTCGATCACGATGCACGCAGCCACGGAATCCGCGCCCTGCCCGCCGTACTCCTCCGGCACGTGGACGGCGTTGAAGCCCGAGGCGTTCAGGGCCTCCAGCGCCTCCTGCGGGAACCGGGCATTCTCGTCCACGTCGGCCGCGTGCGGAGCGATCTCCTTCTCCGCGAGCGCCCGGATCGCCGCCCGCAACTCCCGGTGCTCCTCGGGCAGCTGGAACAAATCAAAGGTGGGGTTTCCGGCCCAACCAGCCATCTTCGGCCTCCTTGCTACTCGCCGGTAACTTTACCCCGACGCTGTTGCAGCGCCTCATCCTTGGCGCGCACGGTCTCGGCCAGGTGGTTCTGGAACGCGACTATCCGCGCCCGCAGCTGCGAATCGGACGATGCCAGGATGCGCACGGCCAGCAGGCCCGCGTTGCGGGCGCCGCCGATGGAGACCGTGGCCACGGGGACACCGGCCGGCATCTGCACGATCGACAGCAGGGAGTCGAGGCCGTCCAGCTTGGCCAGCGGTACCGGCACCCCGATCACCGGCAGCGGCGTCGCGGACGCGACCATCCCGGGCAAGTGAGCGGCGCCGCCGGCGCCGGCAATGATCACCTCGAGGCCGCGGTCGGCCGCGCCGCGGGCATAGTCGAGCATCACCGCAGGGGTGCGATGCGCCGAGACCACCCGGACCTCGGCCGGGATGTCGAACTCGGCCAGCGCCTCGGCGGCGTCGGACATCACCGACCAGTCGCTGTCGCTGCCCATGATCACCCCGACGCGGGGACCGTTATCCATGTGGATCCCATCCATCCGTCCACTGCCCGTGTGACAACCAGTGTGCCGCCAGCTCGGCGCGTTCACGCAGCGCCGTCAGATCTGTGCCCGATCCGACGAAATTGATGTGCCCGACCTTGCGACCGGGTCGTTCGGCCTTGCCATAAAGGTGAACCCGGGCGTCGGGCATCCGCGCGAACAAGTGGTGCAACCGCTCGTCCATCGTCATCGCCGGCTGCTGCGGAGCGCCCAGCACGTTGGCCATCACCGTGACCGGCGCGATGGCGTCGGTGTCGCCGAGCGGATAGTCCAGCACCGCACGCAGATGCTGTTCGAACTGGCTGGTGCGCGCCCCGTCCATGGTCCAGTGCCCGGAATTGTGTGGCCGCATGGCGAGCTCGTTGACGAGCAGCACGCCCTCGGTGGTCTCGAACAGCTCGACCGCCAGCACGCCGACGACACCGAGTTCGGCGGCCAACCGCAACGCCAGCTGCTGGGCCGCCGCGGCCACGTTTTCCGGCAGCTGGGGCGCGGGCGCGATCACCAGCACGCAGATGCCGTCTCGTTGCACCGTCTCGACGACGGGCCACGCCGCACCCTGGCCGAATGGCGACCGCGCCACCAGCGCCGACAATTCGCGGCGCAGGTTCACCTGTTCCTCGGCCATCACCGGCACCCCATCGGCCAGGAAGGTTGCCGCGATCTCGCGGGCGTGCGAAGGGTCGCGGGCCATCCGCACGCCGCGCCCGTCGTAACCTCCGCGGACCGCCTTCACAACCACGGGGGCGCCCACCCGCGCGGCGAACGCGTCCAGCTCGTCCAGGTTCTGGATGCCGGCATAGCGTGGCACCGCCGCGCCCAGCGCCTCCAACCGCCGCCGCATCACCAGCTTGTCCTGCGCGTGCACCAGGGCATGCGGCGGCGGTGCCACGTTGACGCCTTCGGCGACGAGCTTCTCCAGCAATTCGGTCGGGACGTGCTCGTGGTCGAAGGTCAGCGCGTCGGCCCCGGCCGCGACCCGGCGCAGGTCCTCGAGGTCGGTGTGCGAACCGATCACCACGTCGGGCGTGACCTGCGCAGCGGATTCGTCCGGGGCGGTGGCCAGCACCCGCAGCGTCTGCCCCAGCGCGATCGCCGCCTGGTGGGTCATGCGGGCCAGCTGACCGCCGCCGACCATTGCGACCTGGGGGCACCGCCCGCTTGCGGGGGACGGGGCGGCCTTCGGTGGGCGGGTACTCGGCACGGCCATCATGGTGTCACGGCGTCCGGCGGCGTGGTGACCGGCTGCGACGCCCAAATCGTTATGTACGCATTTTGCGTCGTTTTCGCGTCCGTCCGTACACTGACGTGTTGTGTCCTTTGCCGATGCCACGATCGCGCGCCTACCCGGGGTCTTTCAGCCCTACGCGCAGCGCCACCACGAACTGATCAAATTCGCCATCGTCGGCGGCACCACGTTCATCATCGACTCGGCGATTTTCTACACCCTGAAGCTGACGATTCTCGAACCCAAGCCGGTGACCGCGAAGGTGATCGCGGGCATCGTCGCGGTCATCGCGTCCTACGTCTTGAACCGGGAGTGGAGCTTCCGCGACCGCGGGGGCCGCGAGCGCCATCACGAGGCGCTGCTGTTCTTCGCCTTCAGCGGCGTGGGGGTGCTGCTGAGCATGGCGCCGCTGTGGTTCTCCCACTACGTCCTGCAGCTGCGGGTCCCGGCGGTGTCGCTGACCATCGAGAACATCACCGACTTCATCTCGGCCTACATCATCGGCAACCTGCTGCAGATGGCGTTCCGCTTCTGGGCGTTCCGGCGCTGGGTGTTCCCCGACGAGTTCGCCCGCAACCCCGACAAGGCCCTGGAATCCGCGCTCACCGCCGGCGGCATCGCCGAGGTCTTCGAAGACGAGCTCGAGGGCGGCAACGTCACCCTGTTGCGCGCCTGGCGCAACAGGAGGAGCCGGTTGGGTCAGCTCGGCGACTCCTCGGAACCGAGGGTGTCGAAAACCTCGTGATACAGCAGCGCGTGCACTTCACGCAGGCGCGGAATGTCGTAGAACTCCAACGGGTCTTGTGACGCCGACTCGATGATCAGCGTCCCGGTGCGAAACATCCGTTCGGTCAGCCGGTCCCGGAACTCCACACTGTTGATCCGCGCCAACGGGATGTCGATCCCGCCGCGGGTCAGCACGCCGTGCCGAAACATCACCCGGCGGTTGGTGACGACGAAATGGATGGTCAGCCAGCTCAGGAACGGCCACAGCGTCAGCCAGCCGACGATCACCAACCAGATCCCCCAGATGACGCCGTAGATGATGTTCTTGGCAACCTGCTCCCAGTGCGTCGAGTTGAGGTAGCCAGACCCGAACGCGGCCAGCGCGGTCGCCAGAACGAGCACGACAACGGGCCAGATCAGACGCTTCCAGTGCGGGTGACGGTGCAGGACGACCTGTTCGCCGGCGGCCAGCGCATTGTCCGGATAGCTCACACCCGCGAAGCTACCGCAAATGCACCACGTCACCTGCCGAAACAACGACGGTTTGGCCCCCGGCCTCGATGCAAAGTCTTCCGTGGTCGTCGATGGCGGTGGCGGTGCCGACGACGTCCTTGCCACCGGGCAGCTGGGCGCACACTTGCGAGCCGATGGTCAGGCTGCGCGCCCGGTAGTCGGCCGCCAATTCCCAGTCGGCTCCGCGCGCGGCCCGCCAGGCCACGATCCGCCTGCCGAGTTCTCGCAGCACCGCGCAGGCGAGCCGGTCGCGGTCGGGTACCGGCACGCCGAGATCGAACAGCGAGGTCGCCCCGGGACCGTCCACCTCCTCGGGGGCCTGAGTCACGTTGAGCCCCAAGCCAATCACCACGACCGGCCGCGCGACCTCGGCGAGGATGCCCGCCAGCTTGCCGCCGCCGGCCACCACGTCGTTGGGCCACTTGAGGCCCGCCTGCACCCCGGTCACCGCCAGCACCGCGTCGACGACCGCCACACCGGTGGCCAGCGACAGCCAGCCCCATCCCTCGGTGGGCACGTCGACGACACTGACACCGACCGACATGGTGATCTGGGCTCGCGGGCTCGCCGACCATCCGCGGCCGTGACGTCCGCGGCCGGCGGTTTGGTGCTCGGCGATCAGCACCGCCCCCGCGACGTCGGTGCCCGACGCCGCCCGCGCCAACAGGTCGGCGTTGGTGGAACCGGTTTGCTCGACGACATCGAGTTGACGCCAGCCCAGCCCCGTCCCGATCAGCTCCGCGCGCAACGCGGCGGCGTCCAGTGGCGTCCTGAGCTGATCCCGGTCCAACTCGCTTCTCCTTTCAAGCCCAGCCTAAACACCGCCGCGAGGACTGCCGATAACATCGAGTCCCATGACAAGCGTTACCGACCACACCGCCGAGCCCGCCGCCGAGCACACCATCGACATCCACACCACCGCGGGCAAGCTGGCCGAGCTGCACAAGCGGCGCGAGCAGTCACTGCATCCGGTCGGTGAGGCCGCCGTCGAAAAGGTGCACGCCAAAGGCAAGCTGACCGCCCGCGAGCGCATCTATGCGCTGTTGGACGAGGATTCGTTCGTCGAGCTCGACGCCCTGGCCAGGCACCGCAGCACCAACTTCGGACTCGAGAACAACCGCCCGCTGGGCGACGGCGTGGTCACCGGCTACGGCACCATCGACGGCCGCGACGTGTGCATCTTCAGCCAGGACGCCACGGTGTTCGGCGGCAGCCTCGGCGAGGTTTACGGCGAGAAGATCGTCAAGGTCCAGGAACTCGCGATCAAGACCGGCCGCCCGCTCATCGGCATCAACGACGGCGCGGGCGCGCGCATCCAGGAGGGCGTCGTCTCCCTGGGCCTGTACAGCCGGATCTTCCGCAACAACATCCTGGCCTCCGGGGTCGTACCGCAGATCTCGCTGATCATGGGCGCCGCCGCCGGTGGCCACGTCTACTCCCCCGCCCTCACCGACTTCGTCATCATGGTCGACCAGACCAGCCAGATGTTCATCACCGGGCCGGACGTCATCAAGACCGTCACCGGTGAGGACGTCACCATGGAGGAGCTGGGCGGCGCCCACACCCACATGGCCAAGTCGGGCACGGCGCACTACGTCGCGTCCGGCGAGCAGGACGCCTTCGATTACGTGCGCGAGCTGCTCGGCTACCTGCCGCCCAACAACTTCACCGACGCCCCGCGGTACGCGGAGCCCGTCCCCGAAGGCGCCATCGAGGACAACCTCACCGCCGAGGACCTCGAGCTCGACACGCTGATCCCGGACTCGCCCAACCAGCCCTACGACATGCACGAGGTGATCACCCGCATCCTCGACGAGGACGAGTTCCTCGAAATCCAGGCCGGTTATGCGCAGAACATCGTCGTCGGGTTCGGTCGCGTCGAAGGCCGGCCGGTTGGGATCGTGGCCAACCAGCCGACCCACTTCGCCGGCTGCCTGGACATCAACGCCTCGGAGAAGGCCGCCCGCTTCGTGCGGACCTGCGACTGCTTCAACATCCCGATCGTGATGCTGGTCGACGTTCCGGGCTTCCTGCCCGGCACCGGTCAGGAGTACAACGGCATCATCCGCCGCGGGGCCAAGCTGCTGTTCGCCTACGGCGAGGCGACCGTCCCCAAGATCACCGTCATCACCCGCAAGGCCTACGGCGGCGCCTACTGCGTCATGGGCTCCAAAGACATGGGCTGTGACGTCAACCTGGCCTGGCCGACCGCACAGATCGCGGTGATGGGCGCCTCCGGTGCGGTGGGCTTCGTGTACCGCCAGCAGCTGGCCGAGGCCGCCAAGAACGGTGAGGACGTGGACTCGTTGCGGCTGCAGCTGCAGCAGGAGTACGAGGACACGCTGGTCAACCCCTACGTCGCGGCCGAGCGGGGATACGTCGACGCGGTGATCCCGCCTTCGTACACCCGCGGGTACATCGGCACGGCGCTGCGCCTGCTGGAACGCAAGGTCTCACACCTGCCGCCCAAGAAGCACGGGAACATTCCACTGTGAGTCGAGTGAGCGGAACGAACGCAGTGAGTGACGGGAACGAGACGAACCATCGAGCCGTGAAGTCGAGTGAGCGGAACGAACGCAGTGAGTGACGGGAACGAGACGAACAATCGAGCCATGAAGTCGAGTGAGCGGAACGAACGCAGTGAGTGACGGGAACGAGACGAACCATCGAGCCATGAAGTCGAGTGAGCGGAACGACCGCAGTGAGTGACGGGAACGAGACGAACCATCGAGCCGTGAAGTCGAGTGAGCGGAACGACCGCAGTGAGTGACGGGAACGAGACGAACAATCGAGCCATGGCCGACGAGACGCAACATCCGCACGAACCACACATCCAGGTGCTGAAGGGCCAGCCCACCGACGTGGAGCTGGCCGCGCTGCTCGCGGTGCTGGGCAGCGTCGGCGGCGGCGCGCAACCGGAGCAACCCGAGCGCACCCGCTGGGGGCTTCCGGCTGACCGGCTGCGTTACGCGATGTCCAACTACCAGCGAGTCACCCTGCAGCAACGGGTACACATGCAGCAATGACCCGCGTGGTGCTGGGGTCCGCCTCACCCGGTCGCCTCAAAGTGCTGCGCCAGGCCGGCATCGAACCGGTGGTCGTGGTGTCCGGCGTCGACGAGGATCTGGTCACCGAAGGTCTGGGGCCCGACGCTTCTCCCGGCGACTTGGTCTGCGCCCTTGCGGCGGCCAAGGCGGGACAGGTGGCCGGCAAGCTTGATGGCGCCCTCGCGGCGGATTGCGTTGTCATTGGCTGTGATTCGATGCTTTCCATCGACGGCCAACTGTGCGGCAAGCCCGGATCGGCGGATGCCGCCGTGAGCCAGTGGCGCCTGATCGGCGGCCGGTCCGGCCAGCTGCACACCGGGCACTGCCTGCTGCGGCTGAGCGACGGCGCGGTCACCCACCAGGAAGTCCAATCGGTCTGCACCACAGTGCATTTCGCCGCCCCGGTGGATGCGGATCTGCGGGCCTACGTCGCCAGCGGCGAACCACTGCAGGTGGCGGGAGGTTTCACCCTTGACGGGCTGGGCGGCTGGTTCGTCGACGGGATCGACGGCGACCCGTCGAACGTGATCGGCGTGAGCCTGCCGGTGCTGCGCTCGCTGTTGCGGCGCGCCGGGCTTTCGGTGGCCGCACTGTGGGCGGCAAACGCCGGCGCCTAGCGTGCGCCCGGTCGTGGCCGACGTTTATGTGTCGCGGTATGCGCGACCGTGTCCCAACGCCCGGGCCCCGCTCCCTGTCCTGGCGGTAGGCTCGGTTTGTGTCATTACCCCCCGATCCAAACCCCTCCCTTCAGGTCTACGCCCACCCCGAACGACTGGTCACCGCCGAGTGGCTGTCCGCCAACATGGGTTCCCCCGGCCTTGCGATCGTGGAGTCCGACGAGGACGTTTTGCTCTACGACGTCGGCCACATTCCCGGCGCGGTCAAGATCGACTGGCATACCGACCTCAACGACCCGCGGGTCCGCGACTACATCAACAGCGAGCAGTTCGCCGACTTGATGAACCGCAAGGGCATCGCGCGCGACGACACCGTGGTGATCTACGGCGACAAGAGCAACTGGTGGGCGGCCTACGCGCTGTGGGTCTTCACACTGTTCGGCCACCCCGACGTGCGCCTGCTCAACGGTGGGCGGGACCTCTGGCTCGCCGAGCGCCGCGACACCACCCTGGACGTCCCGACCAAGACATCGACCGGCTATCCCGTCGTGCAGCGCAATGACGAGCCCATCCGTGCGTACAAGGACGACGTGCTGGCCATCCTCGGCAGCCAGCCGCTCATCGACGTGCGCTCGCCCGAGGAGTACACGGGCAAGCGCACACACATGCCCGACTACCCCGAGGAGGGCGCGCTGCGAGCCGGCCACATCCCCACCGCCCGGTCGATCCCGTGGGGGAAGGCGGTCGACGAGAGCGGTCGATTCCGCAGCCCCGAGGAGCTCGAAGAGCTCTACGGCTTCCTCGAACCGGACGACAAGACGGTCGTCTATTGCCGCATCGGCGAGCGGTCCAGCCACACCTGGTTCGTGCTCACGCACTTGCTGGGCAAGCCCGGAGTCCGTAACTACGACGGGTCGTGGACCGAGTGGGGCAACGCCGTGCGCGTGCCCATCGTCGCGGGTGAAGAACCGGGGGCCGTCCCCGCCTGATGAGCATGCCCGCGCCGTTGGCAGAGGTGGTGTCCGACTTCGCGGAGGTCCAGGGCCAGGACAAACTGCAGCTGCTGCTGGAATTCGCCAATGAGCTTCCAGCGCTGCCGTCCGACCTCGAAGAAGCGGCGATGGAGCCGGTGCCCGAATGCCAGTCGCCGCTGTTCCTGCACGTCGACGCCAGCGATCCGAACCGGGTGCGACTGCACTTCAGCGCGCCCGCCGAAGCGCCGACCACGCGGGGGTTCGCGTCGATCCTGGCCGCCGGCCTCGACGAGCAACCTGCCGCCGACATCTTGGCGGTGCCCGAGGATTTCTACCACGATCTGGGTCTGGCCGCTCTGATCAGCCCGCTGCGGCTGCGCGGGATGTCGGCGATGCTCGCCCGCATCAAGCAGCGATTGCGGGAGACCTCCTGAAATACCGAAATTCCAGACCGCCTCGTCGGCGCTCACGGCGCGGCGCTTAGACTTCCCCCGACATCGTTGTAAGAAAATCTCTTAGAGAAGCCCGCAGAATCATGTCTGCGAAAGATGCCAAACAGGAGGCGAAGTGGCTAGTCACGCCAGCTCGAGGATCTCCAAGGTGCTCGTCGCCAATCGCGGTGAGATCGCTGTCCGGGTGATCCGCGCGGCCCGCGATGCGGGGCTGCCCAGCGTGGCGGTGTATGCCGAGCCTGACGCCGAAGCGCCGCACGTGCGTCTGGCCGACGAGGCGTTCGCTCTCGGCGGTCAGACTTCCGCGGAGTCCTACCTGGACTTCGGAAAGCTCCTCGATGCGGCGGAGAAATCCGGCGCCAACGCCATCCACCCCGGCTACGGCTTCCTGTCGGAGAACGCCGACTTCGCCCAGGCCGTCATCGACGCCGGCCTGATCTGGATCGGCCCCAGCCCCCAGTCGATCCGCGACCTGGGCGACAAGGTCACCGCCCGCCACATCGCCGCGCGCGCCCAGGCCCCGCTGGTGCCCGGCACCCCCGACCCGGTCAAGGACGCCGACGAGGTGGTGGCCTTCGCCAAGGAGTACGGCGTGCCGATCGCGATCAAGGCCGCCTTCGGCGGGGGCGGTAAGGGCATGAAGGTGGCCCGCACCATCGAAGAGATCCCCGAGCTCTACGAGTCGGCCGTCCGTGAGGCGGTGTCCGCCTTCGGCCGCGGTGAGTGCTTCGTGGAGCGCTATCTCGACAAGCCCCGCCACGTCGAGGCGCAGGTGATCGCCGACCAGCACGGCAACGTCGTCATCGCCGGCACCCGCGACTGCTCACTGCAGCGCCGCTTCCAGAAACTCGTCGAGGAGGCGCCGGCGCCGTACCTGACGGACCCGCAGCGCAAGGAGATCCACGAATCGGCGAAACGGATCTGCAAAGAGGCCCACTACCACGGCGCCGGAACCGTCGAATACCTGGTCGGTCAGGACGGCCTGATCTCCTTCCTGGAGGTCAACACGCGGCTTCAGGTCGAACACCCGGTCACCGAGGAGACCGCGGGCATCGACCTGGTGCTGCAGCAGTTCAAGATCGCCAACGGCGAGAAGCTGGAACTGACCGAGGACCCCACACCCCGCGGGCACGCCATCGAATTCCGCATCAACGGTGAGGACGCCGGGCGCAACTTCCTGCCCGCCCCCGGCCCGGTGACCAAATTCCACCCGCCCGCCGGTCCGGGTGTGCGGATGGACTCAGGCGTGGAGACCGGCTCGGTGATCGGCGGCCAGTTCGACTCGATGCTGGCCAAGCTGATCGTGCACGGCGCCAACCGCCAGGAGGCGCTGGCGCGCGCCCGACGGGCCCTCGACGAGTTCGAGGTCGAAGGCCTCGCCACGGTCATCCCGTTCCACCGCGCCGTGGTGTCCGACCCGGCATTCATTGGCGACGACAACGGATTCTCGGTCCACACCCGCTGGATCGAGACCGAGTGGAACAACACGGTCGAACCGTTCACCGGCGGCGAACCGCTCGACGAAGAGGACGCCCGGCCCCGCCAGAAGGTGGTCGTCGAGGTCGGCGGCCGCCGGCTCGAGGTGTCGCTTCCCGGTGACCTGGCGCTGGCAAATGGGTCCGCCGACCCGGCCGGTGTCATCCGGAAGAAGCCCAAGCCGCGCAAGCGCGGAACGCATGCGGGCGCGACGGCCTCCGGCGACGCGGTCACCGCTCCCATGCAGGGCACCGTCGTCAAAGTCGCGGTCGAGGAAGGGCAGGAGGTCGCCGTCGGCGACCTGGTGGTCGTCCTCGAGGCGATGAAGATGGAAAACCCGGTCACCGCCCACAAGGACGGCACCATCACCGGACTCGCGGTCGAGGCCGGCGCGGCCATCACTCAGGGCACGGTGCTCGCCGAGATCAAGTGACCGAATCCGCCTGACCTGCGTCCCTGGGAAATAGTTAAGTAAACGTTGTCGGCCCGACGCACCACGAGTAGGGTTTAAGTCAGGTTGAGTTCACAGCCGCCCGGATGACGTCAGGTACGCGGGGGAAGCGAACTCCCGGCGTTCAAGCGTCGCACCCGCCTGACGGCATCCACAGCAATCCTCCCGATGATGGAGAAAAGCATGTCTGTGGCCCAATCTTGGCAACAAAGCCGCACGGCACAGTTCACCGCTCGCTGGGGCGCGTCGGGCACGGTGATCACCGTCGACGGCGAACTCGACGCCGCCAACGCTGATCAGCTCGCGGCCTACGTGCAACGCAGCGTCCGGCGCTCCAGGCGGGTGATCCTGGACCTGCGAGGCCTGGAATTCATTGGTACGGCTGGCTTTTCGGTGCTGCACCGAATCAACGTGGCGTCCTCGGGCGCCCAGGTCCACTGGGCCATGGTGCCGAGCCCGGCGGTGGCGCGGTTGTTGCACATCTGCGACCCCGACGGGACTCTGCCGGTGACGACGCCGCGCACGGAGCCGTTACTGAAGTCCACCCGGGCCGACGGCGAAGAGTCCCGACCGCTACTGCAACTGGTCCCGCAGCCGCGTTAACGACTTGGCGAGCAGCCGGGACACGTGCATCTGCGAGATCCCGACCCGCTCGGCGATCTGCGTCTGCGTCATCGACTCAAAAAACCTGAGTACCAACACCATTCGTTCCCGCTCGGGCAGCGCCTCCAGCAGAGGACGTAGCGCCTCGCGATCCTCGATGCGGTCGAGGCCGGCGTCCACGTCGCCCAAAGTGTCGGCGATGGCACGGGCGTCGTCGTCATCGCTGCCGCCACCGGTGTCGATGGACAGCGTGTTGTACGAGCTGCCCGCCACCAGGCCCTCGACGACCTCGTCGCGTTCCATGCCGAGTTCCGAGGCGAGTTCGGATGCGGTCGGCGCCCGGCCGAGCCGTTGGGACAGCTCGGCGGTGGCGCTGCCCAGCCGCAAGTGCAGTTCCTTCAGGCGCCGCGGAACCTTGACCGACCAGCTGTTGTCGCGGAAGTGACGGCGGACCTCCCCCATGATCGTGGGCACCGCGAAGGACACGAAGTCCGACCCGGCGTCGACGTCGAAGCGGACGACCGCGTTGACCAAGCCGACCCGCGCCACCTGGACCAGGTCGTCGCGTGGTTCGCCGCGGCCCTCGAACCGGCGAGCGATGTGATCGGCCAGGGGCAGGCACCGCTCCACGATCTTGTCCCGCTGGCGCTGGAATTCCATGGAGTCGGGGGCGACACTGGCCAACTCACGGAACATCTCCGGGACATCGGCGTATTCGTTCGGTCGCGAAACCGAACCGCCGGCAGCTCGCGCTGTCACCTGCTAGAGGCCGCCCGTCGAGCGGTCAGCATGATTCCGAAGACACTGCCGGTTTCACTGGGTTCGCGACCGTCGTGGAAAGTCTGGACTTCGTCGGCCAGGGATGTCAGGACATGCCAGCTGAAGCTGCCCGGCGCCACCACATCGTGGGTGTCGCACGCCGCGGACGCCTCCACCACCAACTCGTCGTCGTGCGGGTCCACCACGACGACCAGCGTCGCGTCCGGCGTGGCCGAGCGGATCAAGCGGGTGCACACTTCGTCTACCGCGAGCCGCAGGTCCGCCACCGCATCGAAATCCAGGTCCTCGAAGGTGCCGATGGCACCGACGAGGGTGCGCAACATCGCCAAGTTCTCCAAGCGCGCCGCAACGTGCAATTCGACGGCGCGGTGGCCGCGTTGACGCTTGTTAGCGCGCAATCCCGCATCGGTCATCTGGTCTCCCGGCAATGTCTGCTTGACACTACTACCGCTATGTAGAAGGCCGTCGACCGTAGGTTCCAACCGATTAGTCATGATCGCCGCCGGGTATTCCGCCCGCGATGGACGGACCGGAATTGACCGACCCGCGGACGCGATCGCGCTGGTTTTGGTTGTTCTGGCAGTCGGCAGCTATGTGGGTGTCTTCGTGATTCTGTCCCCCACGATGGGGTGACCACGCTAACGCAACCCTTCCGGCACTCATCATGGTGTAGAGCTGATACCCACTTGCGGCGGCTAGTAACCCGAGTCAACACGATCCTTAACACTCCCGACCCCGAGACCTACACTTAATACATGAAGCAGACTTTGCTGCGGGCAGTTGTGCTTCTGACATCGTGGGCGATCGGACTCCTGGTGGCGGCTTGGGTCGTTCCGGGTGTCTCGGTGTCGGTGTCGGGGTTCGTCGTCGCCGTGCTGTTGTTCTCGGTCGCGCAGGCGGTTCTGTCGCTGCCGATCCTGAGGTTGCCCCGCGCATATGCGTCGCTGCTGCTCGGGGGCACCGGCCTGGTGTTGACCGTGGTGGCGTTGAGCCTGGCCTCGGCATTGACTCACGGGCTCACCATCCGCGGCACGGCATCCTGGTTTGCCGCAACGATCGTCGTGTGGCTCGTGACAACGTTGGGGGCGATTTCGCTGCCCGAGGCGCTCGTTCGCGAGCCGGCCGACACGAACTAGGGAGAGGCGATGGGCGACAGGCATCACGATCCGACGGATCATTTCCGGACGACGCAACCGCACGCCGGCTTCACGATGAAGGACAACCTGTACTGGCCGGGGTTCATCCTGCTGGTCGTCGCGGTGGGCGGGATGATCAGCACCACGGCCGCCGCCGCCTACCGGCAATACGAATGGATCGCCACGACGAGCCTGGTCGCCGTGCTCGGAACGGTCGCCGGGGCGCTGTGGTTCCTCGTGGAGCATCGCCGCGTGACCCGCATCGACGAGCACTGGCAGGGCGCCGCAGACGCCGGCAGTCCGCCTCGGCAGCGCGCCGCCAGCAAATAGCCGACCGGGATTTCAGCGATTCGCGGGTGTTGCTAAAGCGCCAGCACCGGGCCGGCGATCGGCGAAACACCCAGGCCGATCGTCACGACCATCAGCGTCAACAAGAACCAGCCCGCGCCGTGCCATGCCCACCAGGTGCCCTGGGCTTTCCAGACCCGGTACGTGCGGAGAAACGCCCATAGCCCCCCGGCGAACAGGATAAGTGGGCCGCCGAATGCCAGCATCGTCCGCTGGGGTGCCCCACAGGCCACCGTGTCGACGCCCGTTCCCGGGCAGGTGCTGACCCACAGTGCGGCAAGGACCACGAAGCCGACGCCGGCAGCCGCCGCGAGGACGGCAAACCGGATGGCGGCGTGCACCTCGCCGTCATCCTGCCCCAAGCGGTCGCCGGGTGACCGCTCACCTGCTTCTTGCATCCGTGCCCCTGATGTGCTGCGCGTGGCTGATCTTTGTCCATCGTTCGCCGCGACGCATTAGTTACCGCGTGACGATGATTTTTTCGAATACCGCGGGGTGCCGGCCCTAGTGCGCGATCGCATAGGAGATACCCACCGGCAAACCACGGTAAACCGCCTTCAGCCCTGGGTGAGGGCCCTCAGAGCGCCGCGCACGGCCGCAATCGCCGCGTCGATTTCCACGCGCGAAACGGTCAGCGCGGGCCGGAACCGAACGGCGTCTCCACCGGAGGGCAGCGCGATCACGGCGCGTTGCCACAGCTGACCGATCAGCTCGTCGCGGTCGGCGGTCGTCGGCAGGCTGAACGCACACATCAGGCCGCGGCCGCGGGGATGGAGAACGAGCCCCGGGAAGTCGTCGGCGAGTTGGTCGAGCTGGTCGCGCAGGTAGCGGCCGTGCTCGGCGGCGCGGTCGAAGAGCTCGTCGGTCTCGATCACCTCCAGAATTCGGCGGGCGCGCACCATGTCGGCGAGATTGCCGCCCCATGTCGAGCTGATCCGGGAGGCGACCGCGAAGACATTGTCGGGGATTTCGTCGACCCGACGGCCGGCCATCACACCGCACACCTGCGTCTTCTTGCCGAACGCCACCACATCGGGTGCCACACCCAATTGCTGATAGGCCCAGGGGGTTCCGGTCGAACCACAGCCCGTCTGCACCTCATCGAAGATCAACAGGGCGTCGTATTCGTCACAAAGCTCACGCATCGCCGCGAAGAACTCCGGCCGGAAGTGCCGGTCGCCACCTTCTCCCTGGATTGGTTCGGCGATGAAGCACGCGATGTCGTGCGGGTACGCCTCGAGTGCGGCGCGGGCTTGGCGCAAAGACTCGGCTTCCAGCGCGTCCATGTCGGCTCCCGGTCGGATGAACGGCGCGTCTATGCGCGGCCAGTCAAACTTCGGGAAGCGTGCCACGGTGACCGGCTTGGTGTTGGTCAGCGACAGGGTGTAGCCGCTGCGGCCGTGAAACGCGCCGCGCAGGTGCAGCACCCGGGTGCCGAGCGCCGGATCGATACCGTGCCTCTCGTTGTGCCGGCTCTTCCAGTCGAACGCGACCTTGAGCGCGTTCTCCACCGCCAGCGCTCCGCCATCGACGAAGAACAGGTGGGGCAGCGCCGGGTCGCCCAGCACACGCGCGAAGGTCTCGACGAACCAGGCCATCGCGACCGTGTACACGTCGGAATTGCTCGGCTTGTTCAGCGCCGCCTCGGTGAGTTCCGCGCGGAAGTCCTCGTCGTCGGCCAGCGCCGGGTGGTTCATGCCCAGCGCCGACGAGGCAAAGAACGTGAACATGTCGAGGTATCGCCGCCCGTCCCGGGCGTCAACCAGGTAGGAGCCGACCGAGCGCGTCAAATCCAGCACGAGGTCGAAACCGTCGACCAGCATGCTTTGCGACAACGCCTCATGGACCCGCTCGGGTTCGGCCGGCAGTTCGGTGGGCGCAAAATAGTTCAAGGCCGCGGTCATGTCGTCATGCTAGCCGATTTTTACGGAATTATGACGCTATAGCCGTAAATATTATGGTATATATTGCCGATCACTGTAAAAAGTATTGAGAATGATGGTGCTTCGAGTCTGGACATTCGCCGTTGTCCGGATGCGTAGCAGCAGATCCTCGAGCGCCCGCGCGGACTGGACGCGCACCAGCAGGATGTAGCTCTCTTCGCCCGCCACCGAATGACACGATTCGATCTCTTCGATGTGCTGCAGGCGAGCGGGCGCATCATCGGGTTGAGAAGGATCCAGAGGAGTGATGGCCACGAAAGCCGACAGCAGGTGCCCGACCGCCTCCGGGTTGATCCGCGCGGAATATCCCGATATCACGCCGCGAGACTCCAGTCGACGCACCCGCGACTGGACCGCCGAGACCGACAGCCCGGCGCTCGCGGCCAACTCCGCCAGGGTGGCACGTCCGTCGGCGACCAGTTCGCGCACCAGGATCCGGTCGATGTCGTCGAGCGCCTCACTCATGGCGGGAGACTATCGCAGCGACGGTCCCCCATGAGCCACTTGAAGAGGCTGGTGACTTGGCAGCTGCGAGCCCTATTCGCCGCCGGGCTGTCGGCGATGTACGCCGGCGAGGTACCCGCATACGCCACGCTCGTCGAGGCGAGCGAGCAGGTAAATTCCGATTACGTGGCACGCCATCCGGGTGCAGAACGCCTCGGCTCGCTGCGGCGCGTCACCGCCGAGCGACACGGCGCCATCCGGGTGGGCAGCCCGGCCGAACTGGCCGCCGTCGCCGACTTGTTCGCCGCCTTCGGCATGTACCCGGTGGGCTACTACGACCTGCGCTGCGCCGCGTCGCCCATTCCGGTGGTGTCGACCGCCTTTCGACCCATCGATGCAAACGAGCTGGCGCTCAACCCATTCCGGGTGTTCACCTCGATGCTGGCCGCGCTCGACCGACGGTATTTTCACCCCGATTTGCGTGCCCGGATACAGACCTTCCTCGCGCGCCGCCAATTGTTCGACTCCGCATTGCTTGCCCGGGCGCGGCTCATCGCCGCCGAGGGCGCCTGCGATGTCGAGGAGGCGGAGGCTTTTGTCGCCGCCGCGGTGTCGGCATTCGCCTGGACACGCGAACCGATCAACAAATCCTGGTACGAAGAGCTGTCACGGGTTTCGGCGGTGGCCGCCGACATCGCCGGGGTCGGCTCCACCCACATCAACCACCTGACGCCGCGAGTCCTCGACATCGACGAGCTGTACCGGCGCATGACCGAGCGCGGCATCACGATGATCGATACCATCCAGGGCCCGCCCCGCACCGACGGACCCGCGGTGCTGTTGCGCCAAACCTCCTTCCGCGCGCTCGCCGAACCCTGCCTGTTTCGCGGCAGGGACGGCAGCCTCGCCGAGGGAAGCCTGCGGGTGCGGTTCGGCGAGGTCGAGGCGCGCGGTGTCGCGCTGACCCCGCGCGGGCGCCAGCGCTACGACGCCGCGATGGCTCAGCTTGTCGGGGAAGCCGACCCGGCCCAGGTGTGGAGCCGGTACTTCCCGTCGACCGACCAAGAGATGGCCGCCGGCGGACTGGCCTACTATCGCGGCGGCGACCCGTCCGCGCCCATCGTCTACGAAGACTTCCTGCCCGCCTCGGCGGCCGGCATCTTCCGCTCCAACCTGGACCGTGACACCGAGACTGGTGACGGGACCGACGATTCCGGTTACGACATCGGTTGGCTGGCCGGAGCCATCGGCCGCGATATCCATGACCCCTACGCACTCTATGAAGCGCTCTCCAAGGAGGCACCGACGTGAGCATGCCCACCGCCGACGAGTTGCGCGCCCGTGCCCGTGCTGCGCTGGACGCCGTCGGGGCGAAGGTCAGTCTCGGCGAGCCGGACGGCCACGGGCTGCCCGCCAGCACACCCATCACCGGCGAGGTGTTGTTCACCGTCGCGCACACCGAGCAGGTCGACCACGCGGTCGCCGACGCCGCGCGGGCCTTCTCGGCGTGGCGGAGCACGCCGGCCCCGGTGCGGGGCGCGCTGGTGGCCCGCCTGGGCGAGCTGCTCACCGCGCACAAGGACGACCTGGCGACGTTGGTAACCCTCGAGGTGGGCAAGATCACCTCCGAGGCGCTGGGCGAAGTGCAGGAAATGATCGACGTGTGCCAGTTCGCCGTCGGCCTGTCGCGTCAGCTCTACGGCCGCACCATCGCGTCGGAGCGCCCCTGGCACCGCCTGCTGGAGACCTGGCATCCGCTGGGTGTGGTCGGCGTGATCACCGCGTTCAACTTCCCGGCCGCGGTGTGGGCGTGGAATGCCGCGGTCGCGCTCGTGTGCGGGGACACGGTGGTGTGGAAGCCCTCCGAGCTGACGCCGTTGACGGCCCTGGCCTGCCAGGCGCTGGTCGGCCGGGCCGCCACAGACGTCGGTGCGCCGCCCGCGGTGAGCGGCCTGGTCATCGGCGACCGTGACCTCGGTGAGCAGCTGGTGGACGACCCCCGGATCGCGCTGGTATCGGCGACCGGCTCGGTGCGCATGGGCCACGCCGTCGGCCCGCGCGTCGCGGCGCGCTTCGGACGGGTGCTGCTGGAATTGGGGGGCAACAACGCGGCTATCGTGACGCCGTCGGCCGACCTGGACCTGGCCGCGCGCGGCATCGTGTTCGCCGCCGCCGGCACCGCCGGCCAGCGCTGCACCAGCCTGCGCCGGCTCATCGTCCATCGCTCGGTGGCCGACTCAGTGGTGAATCGGGTGGTGTCCGCTTACCGGCAGCTGCCGATCGGCGACCCATCGGCCCCGGGCACGCTCATCGGGCCGCTCATTCACGAGACCGCCTACCGCGACATGGTGGGGGCCCTGGAACAGGCGCGCGCCGAGGGCGGCGACGTCATCGGCGGCGAGCGCCACCATCCCGACGGGCCCGACGGGTCGGACCCGGGCGCCTACTACGTCGCGCCCGCCGTCGTCCGCATGCGCGCACAGACCGCCATCGTGGCCACCGAAACGTTCGCGCCGATCCTCTACGTGCTGACCTACGACGACCTGGACGAGGCGATCGCGCTCAACAACGGGGTACCGCAGGGCCTTTCGTCGGCGATTTTCACCACCGACCTGCGGGAGGCCGAACGTTTCCTGGACGGATCCGACTGCGGCATCGCCAACGTCAACATCGGCACCTCGGGCGCCGAGATCGGGGGCGCGTTCGGCGGCGAGAAGCAAACCGGCGGCGGGAGGGAGTCCGGCTCGGACGCGTGGAAGGCCTACATGCGGCGCGCAACCAACACGGTGAACTACTCCGACGCGTTACCGCTGGCACAAGGTGTGGAGTTCGGATAAGCGCAGTGTGGCCGGTGTCTCATTCGCGATGAGTACTATCTGACACATGCCGACAGCCAGGAGGCGGTTGTCCCCCGAGGATCGACGCGCCGAGCTGCTCGCTTTGGGGGCAGAAGTCTTTGGGAAGCGACCCTACGACGATGTCCGCATCGACGAGATAGCCGAGCGCGCGGGGGTGTCGCGCGCGCTGATGTATCACTACTTCCCCGACAAGCGGGCGTTTTTCGCCGCGGTAGTCAAGGACGAGGCCGACCGGCTGTACGAGGCCACCCACAACCCGCAGCCCGTCGGCATGACCATGTTCGAGGAGATCCGGACCGGTGTGCTGGCCTACATGGCCTACCACCAGCAGAACCCGGAGGCCGCGTGGGCCGCCTACGTGGGTCTCGGCCGGTCGGACCCGGTCCTGCTGGGCATCGACGATGAGGCCAAGAACCGCCAGATGGAACAGATCATGTCCCGCGTCGGCGAGGTCGTGGCCTCGGTGCCGGGGCAGTCCCTGGATCAGTATGTCGAGCGGGACCTGCGGGTGATCATTCACGGCTGGCTGGCATTTACGTTCGAGATTTGCCGCCAGCGGATCATGGACCCCACGACGGACGCCAACCGGCTCGCCGATTCCTGCGCGCACTGCGTGCTGGACGCGATCGGCCGGGTGCCGGAAATTCCCGCCGAGATCGCCAACGCGTTGGCGACCGCGCGTGGATAAACGGCAACAGTCAGCTGGTGGATGTTTCTGTCGGTCGCCGTTGGCACCATGGTGTAGGTGAGCACTGGTCCTCAATCCGGGCCGCCTGATCCCCGGCTCCCCGACCCGCTGGGCCGGTTCAGCGCGGTAACCCGCGAGTGGTTCGAGAGCACCTTCGCCGCGCCGACCACCGCGCAGGCGCAAGCCTGGGGCGCCATCGCCGACGGCAACAACACCCTGGTGATCGCGCCGACCGGGTCCGGCAAGACCTTGGCGGCGTTCCTGTGGGCCCTCGATAGTTTGGCCGCCGCCGAGCGGCCGGCCGGCACCCGCGTGCTGTACGTGTCACCGCTCAAGGCGCTGGCGGTCGACGTCGAGCGCAACCTGCGCACCCCGCTGGCGGGCCTCACCCGGATCGCCGAGCGCCATGGCCTGCCGCCGCCCGACATCAGCGTCGGTGTCCGCTCCGGTGACACCCCGCCCGCGGCCCGGCGCCAGCTCATCGCCCACCCGCCCGATGTGCTGATCACCACCCCGGAGTCGCTGTTTCTGATGCTGACCTCGGCGGCGCGCGAAACCCTGGCCGGAGTGCAGACGGTGATCGTCGACGAGATTCACGCCATCGCCGGCGGCAAGCGCGGCGCGCACCTGGCCGTCTCGCTGGAGCGGCTTGACGACCTCTCAAAAGAACTGCGTGACGGACGGCCCGCACAGCGCATCGGGTTGTCGGCGACAGTGCGTCCGCCCGAGGAGCTGGCGCGGTTTTTGTCCGGGCAATCCCCGACGACCATCGTGGCCCCGCCGTCGGCCAAGACGATCGAGCTCACGGTGCAGGTGCCGGTGCCCGACATGGCCAACTTGGCGAACAACAGCATCTGGCCCGACGTCGAGGCGCGGCTGGTCGACCTGATCGAATCGCACGGTTCGACCATCGTGTTCGCCAACTCGCGGCGATTGGCCGAACGACTTACCGCCCGCCTCAACGAAATTCACGCCGAACGCTGTGGCCTGAACATCAGTACCCTCGGGCCGGACACCAACCCGCAGGTGCCGGGCGGGGCGCCCGCACACATCATGGCCAGCGGCCAGACCCTGGGCGCCGACGCGGTGTTGGCACGCGCCCACCATGGTTCGGTCAGCAAGGAGCAGCGCGCCCTGGTCGAAGAGGACCTCAAACGCGGGCTGCTCAAGGCGGTGGTAGCGACGTCGAGCCTGGAGCTGGGCATCGACATGGGAGCGGTCGACCTCGTGATTCAGGTTGAGGCACCGCCGTCGGTGGCCAGCGGATTGCAACGCATCGGGCGGGCCGGCCATCAGGTCGGCGAGGTCTCCCAGGGCGTGCTGTTCCCCAAGCACCGGACCGACCTGATCGGTTGCGCGGTGACCGTGCAGCGGATGCTCGCCGGTCAGATCGAGACGATGCGCGTGCCCGCCAACCCGCTGGACATCCTGGCGCAACAGACCGTCGCGGCCGCGGCGCTCGAGCCGCTGGACGCAGACCGGTGGTTCGACACCGTGCGCCGCAGCGCCCCGTTCGCGACGCTGCCGCGCAGCGTGTACGAGGCCACCCTGGACCTGTTGTCCGGCAAGTATCCGTCCACCGAATTCGCGGAGCTACGGCCGCGGCTGGTCTACGACCGCGACACGGGCACGCTGACGGCGCGGCCCGGTGCGCAGCGGCTGGCCGTCACCTCCGGCGGCGCCATTCCCGATCGCGGGCTGTTCACCGTCTACCTCGCCACCGAGTCGGAAAAGCCCTCGCGGGTGGGTGAACTCGACGAGGAGATGGTGTATGAGTCGCGACCCGGTGACGTGATATCGCTAGGTGCCACCAGCTGGCGCATCACCGAGATCACCCACGACCGGGTGCTGGTGATTCCCGCGCCCGGACAGCCGGCCCGGTTGCCGTTTTGGCGCGGCGACGACGTGGGCCGCCCGGCCGAGCTCGGCGCCGCGCTCGGCGCGTTCACCGGTGAGCTTGCCGGGCTGAGCCGCGACGCATTCGACGAACGCTGCGCCGAGCTGGGTTTCGACGCGTACGCGACCGACAACCTGTGGGGGTTGCTGGACGAGCAGCGGACCGCCGCCGGGGTGGTGCCCACCGACAAGACCCTGCTGGTCGAGCGGTTCCGCGACGAGCTGGGCGATTGGCGGGTGATCCTGCACTCGCCGTACGGGCTGCGGGTGCACGGACCGCTGGCGCTGGCGGTGAGCCGGCGGCTGCACGAACGCTACGGCATCGACGAGAAGCCGACCGCCTCCGACGACGGCATCGTGGTGCGGTTGCCCGACACTGAGTTTTCCACCGGCGACGATGCCCCACCGGGTGCGGAATTGTTCGTCTTCGAAGCCGACGAGATCGACCCGATCGTCACCGCCGAGGTCGGCGGTTCGGCGCTGTTCGCGTCGCGGTTCCGGGAATGCGCGGCCCGGGCGCTGCTGCTGCCCCGCCGGCACCCCGGCCGGCGCTCGCCGCTCTGGCAGCAGCGCCAGCGCGCGGCCCAACTGCTCGAGGTGGCCCGCAAATACCCCGACTTCCCCGTCGTGCTGGAGACGATCCGCGAATGCCTGCAGGACGTCTACGACGTCCCGGCCCTGGCCGAGTTGATGGCCGGCATCGCCCAGCGCCGGGTGCGGGTGCTCGAGGCCGAGACCGCGCGGCCGTCCCCGTTCGCGGCGTCTCTGTTGTTCGGCTACGTCGGCGCGTTCATGTACGAGGGCGACACCCCGCTGGCCGAGCGCCGGGCCGCGGCGCTCTCGCTGGACAGCACGCTGCTCGCCGAGTTGCTCGGCCGCGTGGAGCTGCGGGAGCTGCTCGACCCGGAGGTCATCGCCGCGACCGGCCGGCAGTTACAGCACCTCTCTGCCGACCGGGCGGCGCGCGACGCCGAGGGGGTCGCGGACCTGCTGCGACTGCTGGGCCCGCTGACCGAGGACGAGGTCGCCGCCCGGGCCGGCGGCACCGACGTGGGCGGCTGGCTGGAGGGCTTGCGCGCCGCCCGGCGCGCGCTGACCGTGTCGTTCGCCGGCCGCGGCTGGTGGGTGGCCGTCGAGGACATCGGCCGCCTGCGCGACGGGGTCGGGGTGGCCGTTCCGCTGGGCGTGCCGGCCGCGTTCACCGAGGCGGTGGCCGATCCGCTGGGCGAGCTGCTGGGCCGCTACGCGCGCACGCGCACCCCGTTCACCACGGCCGAAGCCGCCGCCCGGTTCGGCCTGGGCTTGCGGGTCACGGCCGACGTGCTGGGCCGCCTGGCCACCGACGGCCGGCTGGTGCGCGGCGACTTCGTCGCCACCGCTGAGCTATCCGGCGGGGCTTCAGGCGAGCAGTGGTGCGACGCCGACGTGTTGCGCATCCTGCGCCGGCGTTCGCTGGCGGCGCTGCGTGCGCAGGTGGAGCCGGTGAGCACCGCAGCCTACGGGCGGTTCCTGCCGGCCTGGCACCGGGTGACCCCCTCTGGTTCGTCGGATCACTCGGGGCTGCACGGACTGATGTCCGTGATCGATCAGCTGGCCGGTGCGCGGATGCCGGCCTCGGCGATCGAACCGCTCGTCCTGGCCCCGCGGGTCCGCGACTACTCCCCCGCGATGCTCGACGAACTGCTCGCGACCGGCGAGGTCACTTGGTCGGGGGGCGGGTCGATCTCGGGCAGCGACGGCTGGATCGCGCTGCACGCGAGCGATTCCGCGCCTTTGACCTTGCCCGCGCCGGCGGGGCCCGCCGAGATCGATTTCACGGACGCCCACCGCGCGCTCCTGGACACGCTGGCCGGAGGCGGCGCGTACTTCTTCCGCCAGCTCGCCCGGGATGGCATCAGCGAAACAGCGCTCAAAGATGCGCTGTGGGAACTGATTTGGGCCGGCCGCGTCACCGGCGACACGTTCGCCCCGATACGCGCCAGGCTCGGCGGCGCCGGGGCTCGCAAGCGTTCCGCGCCGGCGCACCGCACGCACCGCCCGCCGCGGCTGAGCCGCTACAGCGTGGCGCACGCCCAGCACCGCAGCACGGACCCGACGGTGGCCGGGCGGTGGTCCGCCCTGCCCGCTCCCGAACCGGATTCCACGCTGCGGGCCCACTACCAGGCCGAGCTGCTGCTCAACCGCCACGGCGTGCTGACCAGGGGCGCGGTGGCGGCCGAGGGTGTGCCGGGCGGGTTCGCAACGCTCTACAAGGTGCTGAGCACGTTCGAGGAGGCCGGCAGGTGCCAGCGCGGCTATTTCGTCGAGTCGTTGGGCGGCGCCCAATTCGCCGTCGCATCCACCGTCGACCGGCTGCGCAGCTACAGCGACGGCATCGATCCGGAGCGGCCGGAGTACCGGGCGGTCGCGCTTGCCGCCGCCGACCCGGCCAACCCCTACGGTGCGGCGCTGCCCTGGCCGGCCTCCAACGCGGAAGGGGCACGGCCGGGCCGCAAGGCGGGGGCACTCGTCGTGCTGGTGGACGGCGAGCTGGCCTGGTTCCTGGAGCGCGGCGGGCGGTCACTGCTGACGTTCACCGACGACCCTGCGGCCCACCATGCTGCGGCTGCGGCGTTGGCCGACCTGGTCGCCGCGCGGCGCGTCGCGTCGATCCTGGTCGAGCGCGTCGACGGGTCGCCGGCCTTGCAGCCCCATGGCGGGCCGAATCCGGTGAGGGACGCCTTGTCCGAAGCCGGCTTCGTTCGCACCCCACGCGGAATGCGGCTCCGATAACCGATGCCCGAGGGTGACACCGTCTGGCACACGGCGGCGATGCTGCGACAGCACCTGGCCGGACGCACGCTGACACGCTGCGATATCCGGGTGCCGCGTTTTGCCACCGTCGACCTGAGCGGACAGGTGGTCGACGAGGTGCTCAGCCGGGGTAAGCACTTGTTCATCCGGGTGGGACGGGCCAGCATTCACTCGCATTTGAAGATGGACGGCAGCTGGCGGGTCGGCAACCGGCCCGTGCGGGTGGATCACCGGGCGCGAATCGTCCTGGAGGCCAATGGCGTCCGGGCCGTCGGCCTCGACCTGGGCGTGCTGGATATCCTGGAGCGCGACCGTGACGGCGACGCGGTCGCGCACCTGGGGCCCGATCTCCTGGGCGAGGACTGGGACCCCGCGCGCGCCGCCGCCAACCTGATGGCGCGCCCGGACCGGTCGATCGGCGCGGCGCTGCTGGATCAGCGGGTGCTGGCCGGGATCGGCAATGTGTATTGCAACGAACTGTGTTTCGTCAGCGGTCACCTGCCCACCGCGCCGGTCAGCGCGGTCACCGACCCGCATCGGCTGGTCTGTCGCGCCCGAGACATGCTGTGGACCAATCGTTTCCGCTGGAACCGCTGCACCACCGGCGACACCCGGGCCGGCCGACAGCTGTGGGTCTACGGGCGAGCCGGGCAACCCTGCCGTCGCTGCGGCACCCGCATCAACTACGACAACACCGCTGAGCGCGTGGCGTATTGGTGCCCGTCCTGCCAGCGTTGAGACTGCCCTCAGGCTCCCGGACTTCGCTCGTCGGAGCTTGACGTGAAATGATCGCGATGTCCGCGGCTTGGCTTGCCGTCAGCACTGCTCAACGGGAGGTTCCAGTAATGACGACCGGCCATGTGCGCTCGGCCCGACCCCTGCGATCGCTGCTGGCCCCCCCTTCCCTCGTGGTCGCGCTGCTCAGCCTCGCGGGCGTGTCGACCCCGACCGCGCATGCCGACTCGATCGATAACGCGTTTTTGAGTGCAGTGAAGTCCAAGGGCATCGACTTTTCCTCGACGCAAGCCGCGATCGTTGCGGGTCATGAGGTCTGCGACGAACTTGATAGCGGTAGGCAGGAGTCCGACGTCGCCTCCACGCTGATGACGAACAGCAACCTGGACGGCTATCGCGCCGGGTTCTTTGTGGGCGTAAGCGTAGCCGCATTCTGCCCGAGGCATCGCTCAGCGAGCTGACGGCATGCGTCTGGCGCGCCTGAAAATCACGAGATGGCGTCGACCGCGGTCGACAATCGCGACTTGAACTCGGGCGGAATGGGGATGTATCCGTTGTCCGACAGACCATTCTGGCCGGCGCCGATCGTGCTCTGCAGGAACGCCTTCACGGCCGTGCCGACCTGCGAGTCGGGGTACTTCGAGCACACGATCTCGTACGTCGCCAGCACGATCGGGTAGGCGCCGGGCTGGTTCGGCCGGTAGAACGAAATCGTGTCGAGGGCAAGGTCGTTGCCCTCCTTGATGAACCAGGCGGCGGAAATCGTCTTCCCCACCGACTCTGTGTCGATCGCTACCGGGTCCGGACCGGCCGACGTGATGACCTTGGCCATGTTCAGCTGCTGCGCCTGGGCGAACGACCATTCGTTGTAGGTGATCGACCCTTCGGTGCTCTTGACGGCCGCGGCGGTGCCGTCGTTGCCCTTGGCGCCCTCGCCGACACCGCCGTTGAACTTCTTCCCGGCGCCCTTACCCCACGTGCCGCTGGAGGCGCTATCGAGATATCTCTGGAAGTTATCCGTGGTGCCGGAGTCGTCGCTGCGGAACACGACACGAATCGGCTCACCGGGCAGCGTGGTGCCCGGGTTCAGCGCCTGGATCGCGGGATCGTTCCAGACAGTGATGCCGCCGTTGAAGATCCTGGCCGCGGTCGCACCGTCGAGGCTCAACGACGTCAGACCGTTGACGTTGTAGGTGATGGCGATGGGGCCGAACACCACCGGCAGGTTCCACACCGGCGAGCCGCAGCGTTGCTGCCCCCCGGCGTACTCGTCCTTGCTCAGAGGCGAGTCCGAGCCACCGAAATCCGTTTGGTTGCCGGTAAATTCGCCAATCCCCGCACCTGAACCGTTGGGTGTGTAATTCAGGGACTGCCCGGGGCAGGCTTGTTCGAAGGCCTTGACGAAGCGGGTCATTGCGTTTTGCTGGGCCGTGGATCCACTGGCCCTCAGAGTCGGCTTACCGCCGCAGCTCACCTTTGCCGACGACGTGCCGGTCGTTGCGCTCCCTCCGGTGGCGTGGTTGTCACTGCCACAGGCGGACAGCATCGCGGCACCGGTGGCCAGAACGCTCAGCGCGGCACCAAATCGATTGAGCTTCAATGACATGGTCGCCGCCGGCGTACCGGACCCCGCCAGACTGCTGTCTTCCTCGCGGCCATGAGGCATAGTAACCACCCTTCCATCCCGGGCGCAGCGCTAGTTCCGGGGGTGCGCCAGGAAAAACTGTGCAATGACTTCCGAGGCGTCGAGCGCGCGCGAGGTGCGCCCGATGATCGCCTGGGGCAGATATTGCTTGCCGCCCGGCCAGGTGTGCCCGCCGTTGTCGATCTGGTAGAAGACCACCTCGGTGGACGCCGCGCATGCCGTGGCATCGAAGCGGTGAACGACGGTGCCGTCGCCGACGTTGGGCAGGACCTGGGTCGATGGATCGCCTTGGCACCCATCGGCCGAGCGCCAGGTGTCCACCATGCTGGTCGCCGCGATGGAGCGGCTGACCCCGCCGCGACCGCGCACGGTCCCGCCCTTGAACGGCACCAGCGGGTCGGCGGTTCCGTGCGCCTCCAGGACGGACACCGGCCGCGACGGATGGCACGTCACGCCCGCGCCCAGCGTGCCCGCCACCGGCGCGATCGCCGCGAAGACGTCGGCGCGGTCACACGCCAGCCTGTTGGCCATGAAGCCCCCGTTGGACATGCCGGTGGCGAAGACATGCCCGGGCGCGATGTTGTAGTCGCTTTGCAGCTTGCCGGCCAGCGCGACCAGGAATCCGACATCGTCGACGTGGTGGCGATCCGCCGGCGACGCTCCGCGCCCGTCGGCCCAGCTCTTGTCGTACCCGTCGGGATAGACCACCAGCAGGTTGTTCGCGTCGGCAACGGTATCGAACTCGGTTAGGCCCTGCTGCCCGGTTCCGGTGCCACCGCCACCGTGGAGGCTGAGCACCAAGCCGACGGGATCGCCGGGCGGCACGTGCAGCGTGTAGGTGCGGTCCATGCCGCCGGACCGTAATGTGCCGGGCAGATCGCGGGCGCTGGCCGCCGAAACGTGCCGCGTGCCACAACCCACCACGCAGACCGCGAGAACGGCGAGCGGCAACCAGCGCGCGTGCGGCATGGCGTCAAGCTACCGATCGTGCAATATTGCGCTGTTCGAAACATCCGCGATGATTGGACGATGCCAAGCTGTAACCTGCTTGCAACGTTCGCGGCCGAACCTTCTGTCGTCAAACAACGGATCTTCTGACCCTCGGGGGTATTAGAAATGATGAGCACCCGCACCCGCAAGCCCCGCCCGCTGCGCTCGCTGCTGGCTGCCGGCTTCGTACCGGCGGTCGCGCTGCTCGGCCCGCTGGTCGCGGCCCCGACGGCCCACGCGAACCCCACCGATGACGCCTTCATCGCGGCGCTGCACGCCCACGGCATCGAGCACGAGTCAGACAAATCCGCGATCTCGGCTGGTCACCTGGTCTGCCACCAGCTCGATATGGGCAAGACGCAGGAGCAGATCGCGACCGATGTGATGAACAGCAGCGGCATAGACGGAGACGACGCCGGTTACTTCGTCGCCATCGCCGAACGCGCGTACTGCCCGCAGTACGCGGACATACCTTCGTAACGGAACCTCGGGAACGGCCCTCGGCGTAACTTGCTTCTTCTCGCGATGATCGCAATCTCGGCGATCCGTACATTGTGTGAAGATGTAACGTGCAGCAAACGCGGCGTAACGTGCGGTCAACAATTTCTGAGGGGAGTTTCGGACGTGACGAGCACCCGGATTCGTGTGCCCGGCCCCTCACTACTGGGGCGGGCAGCCGGGCTCGTGCTGCTGAGCGCGCTCGGCCCCCTTCTGGCGGCGGCCCCGGCCGCTCATGCCGACGCCACCGATGACGCGTTCCTATCGGCGCTGACAGCCAAGGGCATCCACTTCGGATCACCGGAAAAGGCCTTCGTCGCCGGGCATGAGGTATGCGACGAACTCGGCAACGGCAGGACGCCCACCCAGGTCGCGTCCACCGTCCAGAGCAATAGCTCCATGGACGGCTACCACGCCGGTTTCTTTGTCGGCGCGAGCATACGTGCCTACTGCCCGCAGTTCGCTTTTTAACCTGACCGCAACGTCACGCTCACAGCCGCGAGACGGGGCCCGCGGTACCGTTGGCGCACTAGCTATTACGGAGAACTGCGAGTGATTACGAAGATATTGTTCAGCGGCGTTATCGTTTTCGGGGCCTCTCTTGGGTTAGCGCCGCCGGCCGGCGCCGACCCCAGCGTGTTCAGCGACCTCAGCTGCAGCTGCCCCCAGACGGTCTCGAACACCGGCCCCTCCGTCGTAGACCAGATAAACCGGGGTATCCGGTCCGGTCTTTACGGCGACGCGCAAGCCGTCCAAACCCAGTAGTAACCCTCAGCTTCAGCCCGCGGCACCCTGTCCGACAGCTTGGACCGCCGCGTGCTCGTGCAACGCCTTCTCGGCTTCGGGATGAACGGGCTTGAGATCGAACACGACCTCCCTGACGGGCCCGGTGAACGCGTAGGGCGCCCTGTCCTCGTAGTCGCGGTCAACGACCAGGCCGTTGTCGCGGCCGATGTCCATCCCGGCGTAGGACGTGAAGGCCATCGGCACCGTTTTTGCCATCTGGCCCTCACCGATCAGCCGATCGTTGGCCCAGAGCGTGACCCGACCACCCGAACCGGCGACCGGCTGGTCGGTTTCGAACAGCATTTTCACCGTGACATCGCCGGTGGGGATCGGCTCGGTGGACACCTGCCGATAGGTTTCGACACCGAGGTAGGAGTAGGTGTGGTGCAGTCGCCGCCCGTCGTCGACCCACAGGGCGAACCCGCCGATGAAGTCGGCGTTGGCGACGATCACGCCCTGCGCGCCGCCGTCGGGGATCACCAGCCGTGCCTCGATAGCGTAGGACCGGCCGAAGATGCGTGGGACCATGCCGCGCTGAATGTTCTGCACGTCCCCTTTGAAGGTGAACCGCGCGGTGGTGGGAAGCGGCGGGAGGCTGCCGAACATCACCGCGAGCCCGCCCAACAGTGGCAGCACCCGGTTGCGTTCGGCTTCCCGCCACCACAGTTGCGTGAGCTCGGCGACCTTGTCGGGATGCTCGGCCGCGACATTGCGCGCCTGGGAGAAGTCGGCGGGCAGGTAGTACAACTCCCAAACATCGTTGTCCGGGTCGTACTTTCCGGGCGCGAACCGCTGCAGCGTCTCCGGTGAGAAGTCCCACGGCGCCTTGTCCAGTCGAGTGCAGGCCCACCATCCGTCTTTGTAAACCGCGCGACTGCCGAACATCTCGAAGTACTGGACGGTGTGGCGCTCGTCGGCCGACGGGTGGTCGAAGGTGTGCAGGAAGCTGGTTCCGTCCATAGGTTCCTGCGCGATGCCGTCGACACTGGTCGGCTCCGGTAAACCAATGGCTTCCAACACGGTTGGCGCGATATCGATGCAGTGGGTGAACTGGTCACGGGCCGCAGTGTCAGGCCGGATCCGGCTCGGCCAGGCGACGACCATCGGGTCGCGGGCGCCGCCCAGGTGGCTGGCCATCTGCTTGCCCCACTGGAACGGGGTGTTGTTGGCGTGCGCCCACGCGGACGCGAAATGCGGTGCGGTGTGCTCGTTGCCGATCGCCTCGATCCCGCCGTACTGCTCGATGAGATCCAGTTGATGGTCGGCGTCGAGAACAACGCCATTGAGGAAGGTCATCTCGTTGAACGAGCCGGTGATCGTGCCCTCCATGCTGGCCCCGTTGTCGCCCCAGATGTAGAAGACCAGGGTGTTGTCGGACTCGCCGAGCTCCTCGATCGCGTCGAGCAGCCGGCCTACGTTCCAGTCGGCGTTTTCCGAGAATCCGGCGAACACCTCCATCTGCCGGGTATAGAGCTTCTTCTGGTTGTCCGACAAGCTGTCCCACGCCGGGAACAGGTCGGGTCGCTCCGTGAGTTCGGTGCCGGGCGGAATGATCCCGAGCTGCTTCTGCCGTTCGAATGTCTTGCGGCGGTAAACATCCCAGCCCTCGTCGAACTGGCCGCGGTATTTGTCGGCCCACTCGGCGAACACGTGGTGCGGTGCGTGTGTCGCACCCGTCGAGTAGTACATCATCCACGGCTTCTCGGCGTCCTGGGCCCGCACGCTGTGCAGCCACTCGACGGCCTTGTCGGTGAGGTCATCGGGGAAGTAGTAGGGCCTGCCGTTCTTCCCCTCGGGAACACCTACGACGGAGTTGTCCTGGGTGATGATGGGGTCGTACTGTCCCGCGGCGCCCGACAGAAACCCCCAAAAATGGTTGAATCCCCAACCCAGCGGCCAGTTGTCGAACGGCCCCGCCGCCCCCTGCGCGTTGTCCGGGGTCAAATGCCACTTGCCGAAACCGCCGGTCACATAACCGTTGTCGCGCAGGATTCGCGGCAACGCAGCGCAACTTTGCGGCTTGACCGACGAATAGCCCGGGAATGGGCCCGGGAACTCGGTGACCGACCCGAAGCCCACCCGGTGGTGGTTGCGCCCGGTCAGCAGCGCCGCGCGGGTCGGCGAGCACACCGCGGTGACGTGAAAGCGGTTGTAGGTCAACCCGTTCTGCGCCACGCGGGTCAGCGTCGGGGTCCGGATGGCACCGCCGAAGGTGTCCGGACCGCCGAACCCGGCGTCGTCGATGAGCACGATCAGCACGTTCGGCGCGTCGTCGGGCGCCTTCGGCCCGGGAACGATGGTCCAGTCACCGACCGAGTCGGCCATGGTCCGGCCGATCGTGCCGCCGAAGCCGCGTTGGGGCAGCGGCAGCCGGGTGCGGTCCGGGTTGAACCTACCCATCGCCTCTTCCAGCGCCGCACCCAAACTTCGCAACGTCGAACGATCGAGCTCTGCAACCGATTTCATCGGGGAGGCGGCCAACACCTGTTCCACGGCGAGCCGGCCCTGCGCCGGGGTCACGGCGATGATCAGGCCGCTGCCCGCGGCCAGCGCCTGCCCGATCTTGTCGGCCAGTCCGCTCTTGATCCTGTGATCGGCGAAGGTGCCCGCCAACGCGCCGGCGGCGGCACCGACGGCGGCGGAGGCCAACAGCGCCGGCGAGAACAGGCCGACCGCCAGGCCCGCCCCGGCCCCCCACGCGGCACCCCGCCGACCGAGGCGATTGCCGGTGTCGACCAAGAGGGGATTGCCTGCGGCATCCTTTCCGACCAGCACCGCGCCCCGCAGCGCGACGTCCTTGGCTTTGGTTCGCTCCGTCAGGGTTTCGAAGTCCCGACGCGCCGCATCGAGATCCTGGTAACCGGCGACAATGACCAGCGCGTTGTCTTCGCTCATAACAAACTCCTAGTGATTACGTCCGCGCCCGCCGTGCGCGCGGCGAAACGCCGTTGATGTAGTGAAACCGTGCGGCGCGACGCCGGATGCGGTGGGCGTGTCCGCGGGTGCGTCGCGGCTGCCCGGCGTGGTTCATCGGCTCGGCGTAGAACATCACCTTGGTGAGCTCCACCAGGACCAGGTAGACGGCGACGAAGCCGGCCAGCACGGCGAAGAACTGCCATGGCAGCGGCGTGAAGCCGAGGGTGTGAGCCAGCGGCGAGATCGTCAGCGCAACTCCGACCGCGACCACGGTGAGACTGGTGATTGTCAGCAGGGTGCTCGGCCTACTGCGGAAGAACGGCACCATGCGCGTGCGGATGGCGAAAATGATCAGCGTCTGCGTCGCAAGCGATTCCACGAACCAGCCGGTGCGGAACTCGATGGCGTCGGCGTGCAGCACGCCCAACATCAACCCGAACGTCAAGAAATCGAACAGCGAGCTGATCGGGCCGAAGACCAGCATGAACCGGCGGATGAACGCGACGTTCCAATGCGACGGCGCATGGAGCTGCTCCTCGTCGACCCGGTCGGTGGGAATCGCCAGCTGCGAGCTGTCGTAGAGCAGATTGTTCAGCAGGATCTGGCTGGGCAGCATCGGCAAAAACGGCAACAGGGCCGAGGCGGCGGCCGCGCTGAACATGTTGCCGAAGTTGCTCGAGGTGCCCATGAGCACGTACTTGATGGTGTTGGCGAATATCCGCCGGCCCTCGGCGACACCGGTGGCGAGCACGCCCAGGTCCTTTTCCAGCAGCACCACGTCGGCCGCGTCCTTGGCGACGTCGGTGGCGCTGTCGACGGAGATCCCCACGTCGGCGGCGTGCAGGGCCAGCGCGTCGTTGACGCCGTCGCCGAGGAAGCCGACCGATCGCCCGTTGCGGCGCAGCGACACGATGAGCCGCGCCTTCTGCTCGGGGGAGATGCGGGCGAAGATGGTGTTGTTCTGCGCAACGTCGACGAACGCCTCGTCGTCGAGCGGCTCGAGCGCCGCGCCGGTGACGGTGCCCTTGGACGCCAAACTGAGGTCGGCGCAGACCTTTTCGGCGACCCGCGGATTGTCGCCGGTGGCGATCTTGAGTTCGATGCCGAGCCCGGCCAGCTGCGCCAGGGACTGGCGCGCGGCGGGTTTGGGTTCGTCGGCGAAGACCAAGAAGCCGGCCAACGTCAGGTCGCGTTCGTCGTCGGCGGTGACGGTGGTCAGCTCGGCGGCGGGTCTGACGGCCACGGCCACCACGCGCCGCCCGGCGGCGAATAGGCCCGCGAGGGTGTCTTCAGCCTCCGGCGCCGACGGGCCGCATCGGGTCAGTACCTGTTCGGGCGCGCCTTTGACCACCAGGACGCGTTTCCCGTCGTCATCGACCAGAACCGACGTCGCACGGCGCTCATGGTCGAACGGCAGCGTCGCGACCCGGCGCACGGCATCCCCGACCAACTGCTGCGGCTGCGGGGACTCCCAGAGCGCGGCGTCGAGCGGGTTGGCGCTCATGACACCGGATTCCGGGTCGACGTCGGTGGCCAGCAGCCCGAGCCGCCGGACCGGCTCGGCATGCGCCCCGGCGGGGTCGATCGCGTCGACCAGGCGGATTCGGCCCTCCGTCAGCGTTCCGGTCTTGTCGGTGATCAGGATGTCGATGTCGCCGAGATCTTCAATGCACACAAGGCGTTTGACGAGCACTTTCGACTTGGCCAGTTGCCGCGATCCCGTCGCGAGGCTGGTGCTGACCACGGCGGGCAGCAGCTGCGGCGTGATGCCGACCGCGATCGCCAGCGAAAACAGCACCGAGTCGATGATCGGCTTGTTCAATAGCAGGTTGCTGGCCAAGATGACCACCATCAGCGCGATCGCGACCTGCAGCAGCAGGTAGGAGAACCGGCGCAGCCCCACCTGGAAATCGGTTTCGGGTTGCCGCTTATCCAAACCCGCTGCGATCCGGCCGAATTCGGCATTCTTCCCGGTGGCGTACACCACCCCGGTGCCCTCTCCGGCACTGACGATGGTGCCCATGAATGCCAGGTCCGCCGATTCGGCCAGCTCGGAGCCGGCGGGCACCGCGTCGGGCGACTTCTCCGAGCCCGTCGACTCCCCGGTCAGGATGCTCTCGTTGCATTCCAGACCGGTGACGTCGATCAGCCGGACGTCGGCGGGCACCGCCTCACCCAGCGACAGCCGAATCACATCGCCCGGAACGAGCTCGGTGACGCTGACCGTGACGAATTTCGAGTCGCGGCGCACCAGGGCGTTGTGGTGCACCCGTCCGTGCAATTCGGCGGCGGCGTGCTCGGCACGGTATTCGTTGACGAAGCCCAAACCAATGCTGGCCGCCAGGATCACGCCGATGATGACCGCCTGCATGCTGTCGCCCAGAAAGTACGAGACGATCGCGGTGCCGGCCAGCAGGATGAGCACCGCGTTGCGCAGTTGACGACCCAGCACCGCGAGCGCGTTGACGTGATGGGTCCGCACGGCGTTCGGGCCGTACCGCGTCAGCCGGGCGCCCGCCTCGGCGCTAGACAGCCCGGCGGCCGAACTGTCCAGCCATTGCAGGACCTGGTCAACGGGGGCCTCGGCGACCTGCTTTGCCGTCAGCGCCGCCGAGTCGGGCGGAGTGCTCACCTTCGGTGTCAGCGACATTTGCACGGCTCTCCTACGTCGAGCGACGAACGGGCCAACGGCATTGCGTCAAGTCAACGATGTCACGTGCCCCTGACCGTTCGCTCTGGCAAAACCAGTTGTTTGGCAACCTTCAACCTGCCGGTCAGACGCCGCCCGAACACCGCATCGGGTCCAGCCGCGTTCAGTAGGTGGATATCTCATCCTCACCCGGTAGAGCACCGCTGGCCATGAAGATGACGCGGCGGCCGATTTCCACGGCGTGGTCGGCGAAGCGCTCATAGAAGCGGCCCAGCAACGCCGTTTCCACACCGACGGTGACGCTGTGCTTCCAGTCATCATCTAGCAGCATGCTGAACAACTGCCTGTATAGCTCATCCATCGCCTTGTCTTGGTCGTGGAGTTGAGCGGCTTGCTGCGGGTCACGGGACACCAGCACCTGTTTCGCACTGTCGCCCATCGCGATTGCCACCTTGCCCATGTCAGCGAAGCACCCGCGGACGTCCTCGGGAAGTACGTGCTTCGGATGCTCCCGGCGGGCGATCTTGGCTATATGCACAGCCAACGCGCCCATTCGTTCGGTGTCGGCGATGATCTGAATCGAGCTGAAGATCGCCCGCAGATCGCCGGCCACCGGTTGCTGTAAAGCCAGCAGCGCGAGCGCTTCTTTTTCAACGTGCGCTCGCAGTGCAACGATCTGCTCATGGTCGCGGATCACCCGCTCGGCGGCGGCGATGTCCGCCTCCAACAAAGCCTGGGTGGCGCCCTTCATCGCCACCCCGGCCAGGCCGCACATCTCGCCCAGTTGCATGGCCAGGTCGTCTAGCTGCTTGTGATAGGCGGTCCGCATGGGTGAAGCCTCCCTGAACCCGAGTTCTCGCGCGGAACTGCCACGAGTCCGCACGGCAATCATTGACCATGACGGTGCCGATGCGACAGAGGTTTGAATGCCAAAGTGCGCGTCGCAGGCAAACAACAGGGAAATTTTCGCCTACGCCGTCGAAGCCAGGCGAGGCGACGGCCCGCCAGCCGGGTGTGGTGACGATTCGAAGGCTTTTCACAAGTGACGAAAGGCACCCGAATTTGGGCCTAAACGGCTCCTCCGCGTGATGCCGCTGTCGGTTAGTCTGCGTCAATTACTGCAGCGGGCGCCTAGGGCACTCGGGCGATTTCAACTTCTAACGGCTGTACTGATCAGGGGCGTTGGATGGCCACCGAGGAGAGGCGACGCACGCCAGCGGTCGTTGAGCCGGTGACCGCCCAGGAAGTGGCGGTCGCGTCGGTGGAAGAGGTCTTGCGCCGGCTGGACAGCTCGGCCGACGGGTTGTCCAGTGTCGAGGCCTCCGAACGCTTGGCACAGGACGGCCCCAACGCAATCCGCACCCATCGCGTTAGCGCTTGGGCGGTGCTTGCCCGCCAGCTGAACAACGCCGTGCTGATCCTGCTGGCCATCACCGCCGTGCTGTCGTATTTCCTGGGCGACCACACCCAAGCGCTGATCATCGGCGTGATCCTGACCGCCAGTATCGGACTGGGGTTTTTCAACGAGTACCGCGCCGAGCAAACCGCGGCTGCTCTGCATTCCCGCATCCGCCACCACGCGATTGTGCGACGCGACGGGAAGTTCACCGATGTCGACGTCCGAGACCTAGTGCGCGGTGATGTTATCCGGCTCTCGCTCGGGCAGGCCGTGCCCGCGGATGTGCGATTGATCCAGACCGACGCGTTGGAATGCGATGAAAGCATCCTGTCCGGGGAATCCATCGGGTCGGAAAAGTCACCGAGGCTGGTGCCGGCCGACGCCGCGCTGACCGATATGACCGATCTGGCGTTCATGGGCACCATCGTGAGCGCGGGCGAGGGCCTGGCCGTCGTCTATGCCACCGGCAATCGTGCTGAGTTTGGCCGGATTGCGGCCGGCTTGAGTGAGCGCCAGCCCGAGACCGACTTTCAGGTCGGTCTGCGCCGGTTTTCCTATCTGCTGCTACGAGTCGCGTTCGCCCTGACCGTGATGATTTTGGTCACCAACTTGATGTTGCACCGGCCGCTGATCAATTCGGCGCTGTTTGCGCTGGCCATCGCGGTCAGTATCACACCACAGCTGCTCCCTGCGGTGGTCAGCACCAGCCTGGCGACCGGTTCCCGACAGCTGGCCAACGCCAAGGTGCTGGTCAAACGCCTGGTCTGCATCGAAGACTTCGGCGACATCGACATCCTTATCACCGATAAAACCGGGACCCTGACCGAAGGCCGCATCAGCTTGGTCGATACCGTCAACCCGGCCGGAGTGCACACCGACTCGGTGCTGCGTTTGGCACTGCTGGCCTCTGACATCGATCCCGCCGTGGGCGGCGCCGCGACCAACGCATTGGACAGCGCGCTCTGGGCGCACCCAAGTGCACGGCAGCTCGTCGGCGATGACGTTGCGCGGGTGGCCTTTTTGCCGTTCGACCACACCCGGCGAGCAACCTCGGCCTTAGTTGATGACCAAGGGAAACGGCTGCTGGTGGTCAAGGGCGCACCGGAGCAGGTGCTGGCTCGCTGCTCGAGCACACTGGAGCATGCTCGACAGACCCTGACCGAGTTGTTCGCGGCCGGGCGCCGGGTGGTTGCCGTGGCCGTCAAGCCGGCACCGCAGCTGGCCACCATCACCGCCAATGACGAATCCGAGCTGATGCTGGCCGGCTTCTGCGTCTTCGCCGACGAACCCAAGGCCGCCGCCCGACAATCCCTTGCTGAGCTCGCAGAGCTGGGCATCGAGGTGAAAATCGCCACCGGCGACAACCCGCGGGTCGCCGAAAAGGTCTGCGCGGAATTGGGTTTGATCTCCAAAGGAACGATCACCGGTGCGGAGATGGAGCACTTCGGCGACGAGGAGTTCGGGCACGCCGCCCAGGACTACAGCATCTTTGCCCGCATTTCGCCCGAGCAGAAAGCCCGGCTGATCATCGCGGCGCGGCGCACCGGACGATCGGTCGGGTTTCTCGGCGACGGGGTCAACGATGCGCTGGCCCTCCACGCCGCCGACGTGGGCATCTCCGTCGATACCGCCACCGACGTGGCCAAGGACGCAGCTGACGTGGTGTTGCTGGAAAAGGATCTGGGTGTGCTGGCCACCGGGGTGGCCACGGGCAGGCGCATTTTCGCCAACACCATCAAGTACGTGTTCATGGGCACATCGAGCAACTTCGGCAACACGTTCAGCGCCGCGGCGGCCTCGGCGTTTTTGCCGTTCCTGCCGATGTTGGCGAGCCAGATCTTGTTGGGCAACTTGCTCTACGACGCGTCCCAGCTGGCGATTCCCACCGACCGGGTCGATGAGGAGCAACGTGATGCGCCGTCGCACTGGAACGTGGCATTCATCCGCAGGTTCATGCTCACGTTCGGCCCGATCAACTCGCTGTTCGACTTCTTGACCTTCGGATTCATGCTCGGCATCCTGCATGCCGGGGAGGTGGCATTTCACACCGGGTGGTTTCTGGAAAACCTTCTCACACAAACGTTTATCGTTTTCGCGATCCGCACCCGCAGAGTGCCGTTCTTCCGCAGTAGGCCGGGCAAGCTGCTGATGGTGACGCTGATGTCGGTGGATGTGATCGGCTTTGTGCTCACCGTTGTGCCGCTGGGCCGCAAACTGGGTTTCGTTCCGCTGCCGTGGCAGTTTTACGCGGCGCTGGCCGTGTTTATCGTCGTGTACCTGGTCCTTGTCGAATTGACCAAGAAAGTGTTCTACAGCGAGCCGATGCGCGTGTTCGGCCAGCCCTATCGCACCCGCGGCCTCCAACACGTGATTCAGCGCCGCGCCGCGCGCTTCAACCACTTTAACCACATTGGCCGGTCCACTAAGCCGCGAACGTCGAAGGGAGTCCGAGAATTCGGTGCTAGGTAATGTGAGCACGGTGATCACGCGACGGGGTCCACGGGGTTTCGGCCTGCTGGCAGCTCCGTTGCGAGCTGTTACGGCGGGCACCCGGATGGCGGCTACCGCAACCGCTGTCGTCGCGGGCGGCGCCGCGAGCACCGCCTTGTTGGGCGGCAGTGTCGCGGCGAGCATGGGCAGGTCACTGGTCCGCGCCGCGCCGGATGTTCCGGCGTTGACCCGCGCGGCCGCCGGGGTGGCGATCGAAGCGATAGGTGGTCCACCGGCACGACGTAACAGCAGCAACGGCGCGCGGCGCTGGATCGAGGTGCGAGGCCTCGGCGGTCAGCACGCCTCGGCGATCGCCACCGACGTTCTGGCGGCCGTCCGCGCAACGCCTGGCGTGCGCCAGGCCTTCCTGAACCCCACCCTTGCGCGGCTCGTGGTCACCGTGGACGCCGACGGGCCATCAGCCGCAGATCTCTGCCGGATCGTCGCTGACGCCGAACAAAGCGACCGAACGCGCGCCGCACGGCAACACCCGATCAGCCTGCCGGGCGACGACGCGCTGCTGATGGCGCGAATGGTGGCGGCCGCGGCCACCAGTGTCGGCCTTGGCCTTTCGCTGACCGGCAGCCTGCTACGGCTGCCCAGATTGCCCGACTTGGTGGCCGTGCCCCCGACGGTGGCGGACCACCTGCCACGAGTGCGTCGAGAGCTGGAGCGACGCCTCGGGCCGGAGGGTGCCGACATTTTGTTCGGTTTCGTCAACGCCGCGACGGCCGCGTTGACGCTGTCGCCGACGGCCGCGGTCGCGGAGGCCGCTACGCGCTCGATGCTGGCGGCCGAGGCGTGGAACGGTCGGCGGACGTGGTCTCGGTATGAGCCCGGGCTGGGCAACGAGCCGGTGCCTGACAATGCGGCTTCGACGCCCCGCACCATGCCAAATCCGCCCGACGGGCCCGCAGAGCGCTACGCCAATCGGATCGGTTTGGCCGGCATGGGCGCCGGGACCGTGGTCGGTTTGCTGTCACGCAACCTCGACACGGCCGGTGCCGCCGCACTGGCCGCGGTCCCAAAGCCGTTGCGTACCGTCCGGGAGGCATTCGGCTGCGCGATGAGCGGCGGCCTGACCGCCCATCACGACGCGCTGGTGCTGCGCCCCCGTGCCCTGCGAATACTCGACCGGATCGACGCGATCATGATCGACCCGCGGGCGCTCTATACCGACGATTTGATGGTCAGTCGCATTCTGGGCGTGCAGAATTCGCGACGCACCCACGCCTGGGAAGCGGTTCGAGCCGCACTCGACAGAGACGGGCTGACCCCGGGATGGCACAAGCTGGCCGATATCCCGGGCGCCGGCCGCTCCGGCAAGGCGCTGATCAGCCCGGTTCGCGATCCGTTGGCCGCTTCGGTGCTTACCGAAGCGCGGCGGTCGCACCCGCGGGTCTTCTCCCTCGACGACGATTCATTGCGTTCTCTGGCACAAGGATTCGACAAACTGTATCCCTCGGGCGAGTCAGACGAGTCGATTGACAACGCGGTGGCGGCAGCCGTCGCCGAACTGAAGGCTGGCGGTGCGACCGTGGCGTTGTTGACCGCGTCGGAGATGCGGACCGCGCATCGCTCCGACGTCACGATCGGCGTGCTCCGACACCGTCATCCCCCGCCGTGGGACGCCGACGTGTTTGTTTCGGACCTGACCGGCGCCTGGCGCGTGCTGCACGCGCTGCCCGCCGCACGCGCCGCCACCGACGGTGCCGTCCGGCTGTCGGCCTCGGCTTCGGTGATTGGCGCATTGATGTTGATTCCCGGTGTGCCCGGGCGCAGTTCGGCATCGATCAACGTCGGCATGGCCGCCAGTCTGTGGTTCGGATTCCGGGCGGGGGCAAAGGTTTTCCAGGACCAGCTGCCAGAGCCTGAAACCAGCCACGACTGGCACGGCCTGCCGGCTGCGGAGGTGCAGCGGCTGCTGCCCCGCCCTGCCGACCAACACCCCGAGGAATTATCCGCATGGTGGCAAAAGCTGCCACCGGTTCGCGTGCTGCACAGCGCGACCGCGGCGTCGTGGGGGCTCGTCCGCGATTTCGCGGACGAGATGCGCGCCAACCTGTCGGACCCGATTACCCCGCTGCTGGCCACCGGCGCGTTGGCCAGCGCGCTGCTCGGCTCGCCGCTGGATGCGTTCCTGGTGGGTAACGTCCTGTTGGTCAATGCCGCGTTGTCGGCCGAGCAACAGCTGCACGCCCAACGCATCCTGAATCGCCTGCTGGCTGTGCAGGAGCCGCCCGCCCGACGGCGCGTGGGCTCGCTGGATGCGCACCGCAACGAGAAAGTGCCCGCCAAGCGGCTACGTCCGGGCGACATCATCGAAGTCCACGCCCATGAGGTGGTCCCCGCTGACGCCCGGCTGGTGCACGCATCAAACGTCGAGGTCGACGAATCCACACTGACTGGCGAGTCGCTGCCGGTGGCCAAGCAGACCGAACCCACACCGGGCGCTCCGCTGGCCGAACGGACATGCATGCTCTATGCCGGCACCACGATGGTTGCGGGCACGGCCGTCGCCGTGGTGACCGCCGTCGGTTCCCGCTCCGAGATGCGCAGGGCTTTGGCGATGACCCCGAGAAAATCTCGGGAAATCGGCCTACAGCGACAGCTGAGGCACATCACCCGGCGGGCATTGCCGTTCAGTGTGGCCAGCGGGGGTTTGGTCGGGTTGCTCAGCGTGTCGCGGGGAACCCCATTGCGCGAGGCGGTGTCAAGTGCGGTCACGCTGATCGTCGCCGCCATTCCGGAAGGGTTGCCGCTCGTGGCGACATTGGCCCAGCAGGCCGCCGCACGCCGGCTCACCGGCGAATCGGTGCTGATCCGCAACCCCCACTCGGTCGAGGCGCTGGCCCGGCTGAACGTGGTGTGCTTCGACAAGACCGGCACACTGAGCGAGAACCGGCTGAAGGTCAAAGCGGTGCGCCCCACGACGGGCTTCACACCCGGACAGGTGCTGGATGCGGCGCTGAGCACCAGCTACTCCAGGCACACCCACCGGGTCGATCATGCCACCGACGATGCGATTCACCGGGCCGTTGACGATCCCTCGGTTCGGGGTGACGGTTCGCAGCCGCAATCGCGGCTGACGCGTGACGCATTCCTTCCGTTCCAGTCCGGCCGTCCGTTCGCGGCCGCGCTCGTCGGCACCCGGCTGACCATCAAGGGCTCACCCGAGGTGCTCTCGTCGGCGTTGCTGCACGACGACCAACCGTTGACGCAACAGATTGACGAGATGGCGGCCAACGGTTTACGGGTGCTGGCGGTGGCCGAGCGCCAGCTCACCTCGGATCAAGCCGCGGCCGCGGCGGACGATCCCGATTTTCTGGAGACCCTGTGCACGTGCGAGCTCACCCCGGTCGGTCTGCTCGGATTGGCCGACACACCTCGGCCTACGGCCCAGTCCGTGCTGAAGGCACTCGCCGACCGCGATATCGGGGTCCGGTTGATCACCGGCGACCATCCCGCGACCGCGGCCGCGATCGCCCGGGAGCTGGGCATCGATGTGACGGCCGAGCAGGTGATCACCGGAAGCGACTGGGAAGCGCTGTCGGCCGAACAGCGGGCCGAGGCGGTCGCGTCGCGACTGGTCTTCGCGCGGATGACACCGGAACACAAGATCGATGTGATCCAGACCCTGGAGCAGGCCGGGCTGGTTACGGCGATGGTCGGCGATGGCGTCAACGACGCCGCCGCGATCCGGGCGGCCAGCGTGGGCATAGGAGTGGCCGCGCGCGGCAGCGACGCGGCCCGCACAGCGGCTGACGTGGTGCTGCTCGATGAGCGGATCGAGGCACTGCTCGATGCCCTCGACGAGGGCCAGCAGTTGTGGCGGCGGGTGCAGTCGGCGGTGTCGATGCTGTTGGGCGGCAACCTCGGCGAGGTGTGCTTCGCCCTGATCACGACGATCCTGACCGGCCATTCGGTGCTCAACACCCGCCAAATGCTGTTGGTCAACATGCTGACCGATGCGCTGCCGGCCGCCGCGCTGGCCGTCAGCCCGCAAGCGAGCACCGACGAGGTCGAGCGGGACGAGGCGGCGATGTGGCGCGCGATCGGGATTCGCGGTGCGGCCACCACGATCGGCGCCACGCTGGGGTGGTCGATGGCCAGCGTGACCGGCACCCCGCGCCGTGCGGCGACGGTCGCGCTGATCGCGTTAGTCAGCGCGCAACTCGCCCAGACGCTGGTCGACTCGCACGGCCCGCTGGTGGTGACGACGACGGTCGGCTCCCTCGGCGCGCTCGCGGTGGTGGTGACCACCCCAGGTCTCAGCCAGGTGTTCGGCTGTACCCCCGTGGGCCCGTTCGCCTGGGGTCAGGGCTTGCTGGCCGCCGCGGTGGCGAGTTCGGTGTCGGCACTGGCTCCCGACCTGATGGTCCGAGCGTCTGAGACCGTGCGGCGACGGATCATTGGCGACGAGTGGACCGGCGCCTCGGTGCCGTCTCGGTGATGCCGGCGCTGTCGTAACGTTGGATTTGACCGAAAGGGTTGGCGCTACCCATTGTTCACATTCAGTACACACTTTGGATACCTGGTCGCGCTTGGTGACGGCTATCTCGGCCCGGCTTCGGCACTCGGGTCGCGCGTGGGTCCAGATGCCCGTACCGTTGGCTCGGGGGAAGTTCGGCGGGTTGCGGGCAATCCGCGTCCTAAACGGGCAGGTGGTCTAGATGGAGCGCGAAAACCGGTTGCAGCTCAAGCCTTATCGGTCTGCATCGGAGCATATTGACGGGGTCTGGTGGCCGCGGTCGACACACCTGGTCGACGAGCTACCGGACTTGGTGGCGTCCGTGCCCGACCGGCTAGGGCGGGTCGTGATGGTGGGCTACCGCCGCAATGGCTGGGACGACGCGCCGCCACTGGCTGAGATCGCGGGCCACACGATCGAATTGCTGGGCTTCACCAGCGACGAGCCCACCAGTGTCATCCTCATCGG
>Ga0335076_10000241_pt1 | contig 47349 bp, 36 predicted proteins | sample Lox_Sample_25_FD_206717 | JGI IMG/M metagenome (GOLD analysis project Ga0335076, IMG submission 206717) | Soil microbial communities from Loxahatchee National Wildlife Refuge, Florida, United States - Lox_Sample_2.5 | ecosystem: Environmental > Terrestrial > Soil > Wetlands | place: USA... | reverse complement strand
GGCCGTAAAACTCCTTCTTTTGCGAAATCTGCTTGTATTTCGTTGCCGGCAAATCAACGCCCGCAACCAGCACGTTTTTTGTCTCGACGCCGATGTTCGCTCCGCGCATGCGGGCAAAACTCCGCAAAAGCAGCCCGGCTCCCACAAGGAGCGAAAGCGAAACGGCAATCTCTCCCACAACGAGGGCGTCCCTTACGACGCGCCGCCACCCCGAAGGGCTAGCCACAGCTTGCGCGCTGGATTTCAAGTCCTCGCTTAAAGTTTGCGTCGAAGCATGCAGTGCGGGCGCCAGCCCGAACAAAATGCCCACAAGAACGCTCACCGCAATCGTGAAGAGCAGGACCGTCAGGTTGACCTGAATGGGATTCGCGCGAGGAATGGGCAGCGTCTTGGCCGTTTGAAGAAGGCCAACAAACCACATCGCACCGGCAGTGCCAAGCGCGGCGCCAGCAACGGAAAGCAGGACGCTTTCGGTCAGCAACTGCCGCATCAGCCGCGAACGCGTTGCGCCCATCGTAGACCGCACGGCCATTTCCCGGACACGGCTTGTCGAACGCGCTAGCGTCAAATTCGCGACGTTGGCGCACGCCACCAGGAGGACAAGGCCGACGGCTCCGAACAGAATCAAAAGCTCCGGCCGGGTGTCGCCGATCAGCCGTTCCTGCAAGGGTGTGACGATCGCTCTCTCGATGTCGCTCGGGTCGCGATATTGCTTTGACAGTCTTTCCGACAACGCGACCAGATCCACGCGCGCCTGAGCGACGGTCACGCCGTCCTTAACCCTTCCAAAAGCTCGCCAGTGATGATTTCCCCTGCCGCCGAGACTTTTCTGGCTCATGTCCAAGGGCGTCCAGATTTCCGTTGCCGCTGGAAAATTGAACCAACGCGGCATCACCCCAATGACGGTGTACTTTTCCTCGTCCAGATTAATGCTTTGCCCAATGGCGCCGGGCTTTCCCCCGAAATGTTCCTGCCAGAAGCGGTAACTCAGGACGGCCACACGATTTTTGCCCTCCTGATCTTCTCCAACGGCAAAAGTGCGCCCCAGCAGGGGCTCCACTCCAAGGTTAGAGAAGAAATTCGCTTGTGCGCTCAAAACCGTGGCGGGCTCCGATCCACCAGAACTGCTCGCGCTCATTCCGCTGTTCCAACCGTAGAGACTCATCGCAGCGAAGGTGCGGTTCTGTGTCTGCCAGTCAGTGTAATCGTCGCCGGTCAGAGGAAAATTCCCAGGCGCATTTTCCGTCACGCCCAGAGACACAAGCTGACCGGGATTCTTGAAGGGCAGCGGCTGGAGAAGCACGGAATTGATTACGCTGAAGATGGCGGTGTTCGCGCCAATGCCCAGCGCGAGCGTCACCACAGCGATCACCGTGAAGCCGGGATATTTCCCCAGCATTCGCAGACCGTAGCGCACGTCCTGCCAGAGCGTGTGCATCCCACCCTCCGCCGCCGAATTTGGCGTCCCGCCCAGCTCCCGAGCTAACCGCCGAAAATTGCTTACCCGCGGATCTTCATTGCGAGTGCATGCCTGTTACTTCAACCGGATGCGGTCGTAGTTGTCCCACGCCGACATATCCGAAAGGATCACTTTGTCTCCCACTTGGAGGCCTTGAAGGATTTCGACCGTATTGACGGAGGTGCGTCCCAATTTCACTGTGACCCGCTCCGCTTCTGAGCCGTCATCTACAAGTTTGAACAGACTGATGGTGCTGTCCGCATCTCCGTGGACCGGCCGGCCTACGTACAGCACGTCGTTCAGCTTTTCGAGAGTGATCGTTCCATCCACGCTGAGGTCGGGCCTCGCTCCTTCTGGCAGCGGCCCGTCCATATAAACGTCCACAGTAACAGTGCCGTTCACGACCGAGGGATCAATGCGCACCACGTGGCCTGGAACGATGCCATTCCTCGTATCAATGCTCGCCTTTTGACCGATCGCTACGTCCTTCGCTTGTGTTTCCGCGATCTTGATCTCGGCTTTCAGGTGTTTCGGGTCCGCTACGCGCGCCAGGTTCGTTCCCGGAGTGACGCTTTGTCCCACTTCCACCGGCAAGAGTTGCAGCACGCCGTCAATTCCCGCACGCACCATCAAGTCGTCCACTTCTTTCTGGTACAACGCGACCTGAGCTCTGTCTTGAGCCACGGTGGCCTCGCCCACGGCCAGTTGGGATTTCATGGACTCGGCGTAGGTCTTCACCTGCTCCTGCGCGATCGAATCCTGATCCTTCAGCTGTGCTGCGGCCACAGACGACTTGTCGGCAATGATTTTGGGTGTCACTCCCTCCTTGTATCCGACAGCGTCCGCTTCGGCTTGCATTTCCGTTGTCCGGTAGTTCGATCGTACCGAGGCTGCGGTGCCCTGTAAGGCCATCAGCCCGTTTTGAACGGTGGCCTTCAATTGCCCCAGCGCCGCTTCGGCAGACTTCAATTGATATTGAGCGTTGATCAGCTGCTGTTCAAGCTGGGGATTACTCAGCTGCAAGATGACCGTAGTCGGCTTGACTACCGCGCCGGGAAGCAGGAACCGCTTGACCACGCGTCCCTCCGTCAGGGCGGGAACCCAGTCAATTTCGACGGGCACGAGTGTTCCCAACCCGCGAACTTCCCGGACCATTAGTCCCCTCTGAACATCCCCGGTCCAGACCGTGGACTTGTCCACGGACGGCGCCGCGGGCTTGAGCCGCGAAACTCCCAGCGTGACCCCCGCCAGCAACAATGCGGCAACACCTACATAGATCCAGCGCCGGATCTTTTTGGCCTTCAGAAACTCTGGTGATCTTTGAATATCCATGGCTTCCCCGAGTGATCTACCGCAACTGGCAGTCCGGCTTACCGGCAAGCAAATATTTTAATTTCAATAAGTTCCAAGCTTGCGGTCAAGGAGGATGGCCGGCACTGCCCATTCGTGGGATTACTCGTCCCAGAACCGGACACCCTCGGCAATGCGTGAAATCTGGTCTCTTTTACACCCATCCGTCCACCTCAATATGAATGGACGAATCTCGACTCACTTTTGTTCTGTCCCATAAATGAAATCCCGAAGAAATCCAGTATACCGTTTGCGGGATGCCACGCGACGTGGAGGCAGATCTCCGCGCTACCGGCTGGGCCCGACCTGCACTCCAACCAAGCGCACATGCCAACGGGCATTGTCCTAGGAAAGTTGCCCTTCGATGATTCTGGTGAGCCGGGCAGGAATCGAACCTGCAACCCGTTGATTAAGAGTCAACTGCTCTGCCAATTGAGCTACCGGCCCACGAAGTGATCCAAACATTTTACACTGGATTTTTTCGGCGTCAAAGAACCCACGGACAGAGGCACGAATGCCTGGATCAACGCAGTAGATCCTCCACTTGGACTCGGGCATCCGTCTTGGCGTCGCGGTATTTCACGATCATGGCCGCGTACAGCGATAAGCCCCATTTTTGGCCGGCCGGATGGGTCACCGCCCGGGAACCCGGCACCACCACTGCTCCTTCCGGAATCACCAACGGCTCGTCTTCAGTTGCGGCGTGCAATTTCTCTCGAACCAGGTCGTAGACCGGTGTCGAACGGTTCAAGATTGTACCGGTTCCCAGAACCGCGCGGCGTTTCACGATGGTTCCTTCGTATACTCCGCAGTTTCCCCCGACCATCACCTCATCTTCGATGATCACCGGCATCGCGCCCACTGGCTCAAGAACGCCTCCAATCTGGGCCGCTGCGGAGATATGGCAGCCCCTTCCGATCTGCGCGCAGCTGCCAATCAACGCGTGGGAATCCACCATCGTGCCTTCGGCGACATACGCGCCCACGTTAATGAACATTGGCGGCATGCAGATCACACCGCGCCCTACAAAGCTCCCGTCACGAATGCTCGATCCTCCCGGGACAATCCGAACTCCGCTTTCCTTGGTCAACACTTTCGCTGGATACGTGGACTTGTCCAAAAACGCCTGCCGCGCCGGATAAGGCCCCATTTCCACGGTCGTGCCCATCCGGAATCCCAACAAAATTCCCTTCTTTACCCATTGGTTTACGCGCCAACCCGCCGCTGTGGACGCATCCGGCTCCGCGGCGCGCACTTCTCCCCGGTTCAGGGCTTCCTTGAACTCGGCAAATAGCGCGAAATGTTCTTGTGTATATTTTTCGGGCGGATTCGCGAAGAGCTCTTCAATTTGCGACGCTTGCGGCGGCAAGTGGCTTCCTCTCGATCAGGCGCAGCGATTCCAGCACCATCTGGATCTTCGCGAGATTTTCCGCCTTCGGCGCTACAAGTGGCAAGCGCCAGACTGGCTCGAGCAAGCCCATCAACGCCATCGCCGCTTTCACCGGGATCGGATTCGACTCCACAAAATTGATTTCCATCAGAGAAAAATGGCGCCGGTGAATTTCGCGCGCGCCGGAAAAATCCCCCGCGCTCGCCAATTCGCATAATCTCGCCATTTCCGCGGGTATTTCATTTGATGCCACGGAAATCACTCCGCGGCTTCCGAGCGCAAAAAGCGGTAGCGTCACAGCGTCGTCTCCCGATAAGACCACAAAGTCCTCCGGAACCGCGTTGCACAATGCGGCCATCTGAGAAATATTCCCGCTTGCTTCCTTGATGCCAACGATATTCTCGATCTTCGCGAGCCGCGCCACCGTTCCCGGCTCCAGATTCGTTCCGCACCGCCCCGGCACGTTATAAAGCATAATTGGCAGCCGCGTCGCCGCTGCGATCGCGCGATAGTGCTGGTACAAACCTTCCTGCGTCGGCTTGTTGTAATACGGCGTGACGGAAAGAAACCCGTTCACGCCGAGCGACTCAAGCTCGTGCGCCAGCTCGATGACCTCCGCGGTGTTGTATCCTCCCGCACCAGCCAGCACAGGAACACCGCGAGCTTCTTCGACTGTGATCTGCACCACCCGTAGATGTTCCTCGCGCGAAAGCGTTGGGCTCTCACCCGTCGTCCCGCACGGCACCAGAAAATGGATTCCTGCCTCCACCTGTCGCTTCACGAGCCGCCGAAGCGCCTCCTCGTCCACGCTCTCGTCGCGCCGAAAGGGCGTCACCAGTGCCGTCCCGCATCCTGTAAACATCATGGCTTCCTCCATTTTGGGCGGCTATGGGAGCTCGCCCAGTATTTCTCGAAACTCGAAAACTCCCTGCTTACCGGTGATCCATCGCGCCGCCCGCAAAGCGCCTCGTGCAAATCCTTCGCGGCTTCGCGCCGTGTGCCGGATCGTAATCGTGTCCGCAGCCGAATCGAATCCGATCTCGTGCGTTCCCGGGACCGTTCCCGTGCGATTCGAACTCAGGCTTACCGGTCGTTCAAAGCCGTTTCGTTTCATCTCTTCAGCCAGCGCGAGCAAAGTCCCTGATGGAGCATCTTTCTTCGCTGCATGATGAATCTCCCATCCCCACGCGCCGTAATCTTCCTGCGCCGCGAAACGCCTCGCCGCTTCCGCAACAACCTGCCGGAACAGATTCAGCCCGACCGAAAAATTCGGGCTCCATACCAAACCTGTTTGACATTTCTCGACCGCTTCCCGCACTTCGTCGAGCCGCATAAACCAACCAGTCGATCCCGTCACCACTGAAACTCCTGCCTGCGCGAGCCGCTTCAGATTTTCTGGAGCCGCTCCCGCGTTGGTGAATTCCACCGCCACATCCACTCCGGCGAGTGCTTCTCGCGTCAAGCCACAGCATTCGGCATTGCTTTTGCTGTCGCACTTCGCTCTCACTTCAAATCCATAGTGCGGCGCAAGCTGCTCGATCAGCCGGCCCATTTTCCCTGTCCCGACAATCGCGAGTTGCCGCATCATCACTTCACGCCTCAGCCTCGCCCACGCTCAGTTTTTTGACCATCCGCTCGTAAATCTCAACCGCGTCGGTCAATTCCCTCTTCGGAATTCTTTCCTCCGCTGTGTGCGCCAGGTGAATGCTTCCCGGCCCGATCAGAAATGGCCGGCCCCACGTTCCATCAAAACTCGGAATGTCCGTCGTGTAGGAAACGATCGTCGCCGGCAATCCATCGAATCCTTCAAGGCGCACTGCCGGCGAGTACAGCATCTCTCGAACTTCCGCGCGTCCGGCAGCCGCTGCCGCCACTGCGTCGCGCAGCGGCTGCGCGTCGAATACTGTCCGAAACAGCAATTCCGCCTGCGCTTTGTCCGCAATCACGTTGGGCGCCTGGCCACCCGAAATCGTTCCGATGTTCAGAGTCTCCTTGCCCAACAACGGATCCTCCGGCAGCGTAATCCCGCGGATTTCCTCCAATACGTCAAGCAATTTCTCGATCGCCGAATCTCCCAGCTCTGGATACGCCGAGTGCGCCAGTTTTCCGTGTGCTGTGAGTTCGAACCGCAGCGCCCCCTTTGTGCCGAGCGCCAACTTGTTTTCCGTCGGCTCTCCATTGATCAAAAATCGCGAGTGATTCCGGTGCCGCGCGGCTTCTTTCGCTCCTTGGCTTCCCCGTTCTTCCCGAACAACAAAGAGCAACCCGAAGTTTCGCGTGCCTTCCGCCAAAAGCCGCTCTGCCGCGACGATCATTGCAGCCATGATCCCTTTCGCGTCGCAGGCTCCTCGTCCCCAGATGTGCTCATCATCCTCGCGCGAGGCAAAAAACGGCGGGACCGTATCCATGTGCGTGGAAAGCGTGACGCGCGGCTCTCCCCACTGCGCCACCACGTTGGGCGCATAGTTCGGCACTTCCATTCGCGACACCGCGCCGCCTGTTCGGGCCGCCAGCCCGGAAAGATGGGCAAACAGAAATTCGCCGACCACTCTTTCGTTTCCAGTGACGGACTCGATGTCAACAAGCGCACGCGTCAATTCAAATGCGTTCATCGCCGTTCGAATGAATTCTTTCTGGATTGACTATAGAGAGGAACAACCGCGAGGAGACTCGGGGATCGCTGCCTCTCGATAGCGCTCCATCCGCATGCCGCGTTTTCGCGGGCATGATCTTCGGATGACAGTGGACAGGCCTTGGACCCGTCCCCCAACCGTCCCTGTTTCAGCCGCAGGACCGGTTTCGGCGGAGTCTTGCCGCGCGTCCCTTTCGCTTGGGCTTCCGGCGCTGACCGGAACCGCCGCCCACGCTACTCATGACCTCCGCACCTCTACCAAGAACTCTTCCAGCCTACGCAACTCGCCCCCGTAAAGCAAGCGCGCTTTATGCGCAAGACAACTCAGTGCACAGATGCCGCGAATCCCGCTCAAGCGGAATTTGTTGACCTGCGCTTGAAGCTATACCTCAAGAGCCTAAATGAGAGATAAAACAGCGCGATCGCTACAATCCAAAACACGGCGAGAAATACCCGGTCCTCCCACCGCAACGGAGTGGGAATCCCATATTTTTGAACCGGGCAAACGTAGTGCTCTTCGTAAAACCCAGCGCTCTGGAAATAGGCTTCTATGGACGTCCCCACAAGGAGGAGAGAGCCTAACAGCGATGAAAGAAAGCGGCGCATGAATTTAATTCCTGCCACTTTGTAACACCGGAATTCGATTTTTTGGCTTACTCGGTCCTTTTCGCTCGCAGCGTTTCCGCCAAACCCCGCGCCACTTCCCTCGCTCGCGCCAGGTCGCCCGGATCAAAGGAAATCGCCGCCACTCGGGGATGGCCCCCGCCGCCGTATTTTTCCGCCAGCGAAGCCAGGTTTTGATCCGCCGTAGCCTGGTTCCACGGATTCGTACCCAGCGAAACCTTCGCGCGAACTGCCGAGGCGCTGACGCTCACCGAATAGATGCATTCCGGGTGTAGCAGATATGGAATGAATTTGTTGTAGCCCTCAAGGTCCATGTCGCTCACGTCGAAATAAATCACGCCGTCACGCGCTTCGCTCCGTTCCCGCAAGATTTCCATGGACTTGCGGTGCCGTTCCAGCAGCGGGCCCAGATGCTTCGCTACGATCGGCAGCTTCACCACTTCGCTGAGAGGCCGGTAGGCGATCTCCGGTATGATCTTCGCCGGCAACCCGTCTTCCGGCGCCGCTTCGATCACGAGTGCCAGTTGTGTCGCAGGCTCCGCCAGCTCAACGGCCGATTGAGCCGTCGGAAACTGTGCACCGTCAATGATGTCGCCCCAGTGAATGAGGTCACGCAAAGGCTGCGTATCGAATCCGAATTTCTCCCGCGTCACATCGGCAATCAGCATGGTGCAGGATTTATAGGCTGGATCGTAATACCTGTTGGGCCCGGGATGCTCGCGAAAATGCTCCGCGTCCGCCGCCGTCAAGAACGCGCTCTGGTGATGATCGAACCACCAGGTCACCTTCGGCGAATTCGAATATTTGAAATCTACAATGACGTTTTCGTCCCCATCGAAAATCCCGTCTTCCCAGGGCTGCTTGGCGCGGTGGGTCATCCCCATGAATGCAAACTCCGCCTCTTCGTTAAAATGCTCGCGATAGAATCGGTAGAAGAGGGATGCCGAAGCCGTGCCATCAAAGCAGCGGTCGTGGAAACAGAGCCGTACGCGGGTCATGGACGAGCGGTAGCGCCTTTCCGTCCTCTCGGTGCCAGCACACACCCGGGACAAAGCCCTTTACCTTGCGTCCCAGCCCTCCGAAAGTCAAGAGCAATTCCGGCATCGTGGTAGTCTAGATGAAATACGGCGCTGCTGAAAAATTCTCAGTGTACGAATGAGGGGCGCCAGGAGATTCCCGGCTGTTCAGGTTATCCCCGCTGGTCTCCTAGCTGCCATTGCGGTGCCCGACTGTCGCCTAAGCCGCCCACTAAGCGCTTCCTACAAATAGAAATCTTCCGGGTGATTTCTTTGGGCAACTCGGCCCGGCCCACGCGACAAATTTTCAACCCCTATCGCTGTCCATCGGAAGGAGCAGAATTGTCGTCCGGTGTCCAAACAAAGCCATGATTCGAATAATTGTCATCAACATACCATCCGGTGACTTGGTTTTTCGAGTTGTTCGTAGAGGGGCGGGTTCCTTGATACGCCCCGACTCCCGCGTCCGGCGCATAGAAAGTGTCAAATTTGCCGTCCGCGGATCGCGCAAACCCGTACATCACACTATTCGCGTCGTTGAACTCGCCGGTTACCGCTCCAAACAGGTTGATCGAAAAAGCCGCGGTGCCTTGCCCAGGATCTGTGCTTGCGTTTGGAGCCTGGAACGTGGTGATTTTTCCGTCCGGCGTTCGAATGAACCCTTGACCCAAAAAATTTGCGTCAAGTGAGTAACCTGTGATCACGCCCTCCACATTGATACTCGCAGCGACGGTGTACAAGATGGGGGCTGCGCCCAGCTGGGGAGCCTCGAAGGTGCTGATCCTGCCGTCAGGGGAGCGTACAAAACCGCGATAGATTCCGTTCGCGTCTGCGTACCATCCCGTTGTCGCGCCCTCCGGGTTGATGCACGTCTCCATGCAAACAAAAGTGCCGCCTGCTGCTCCAGGCACGTCAATCACGGTAAAGCGGCCATCCCTGGTCCGCACGAACCCGTGCACCAGATTATTTCCGTCTGCAAAATAACCGGCTACCGTTCCCTGAATATTAATGTTCGCGGTCCCGAATGCGCCTTGGTTCGCACTGGTGCCGGAACCCGGGGGATTAAACGTGGCAAACGAGCCATTGGGATAGCGCACAAACCCGTGGAACAAGCCATTCTTATCCTCAAACTGGCCGGCGATTTCTCCCAAATTGTTGATACTGTACGCAACCGTGCCCTGGTCTGCGCCGTTGGCTGTCCCCGCCCCCGGGGCTTCGAAAGATACAAAATGGCCATCGGGAGTGCGCAGAAAACCGTGCGGCACGATGTTTGGATCGGTGTAATAGCCGACGACTACTCCCAAATCGTTGTTTGAAAAAGCCTGAGTCCCTAATCCTGGGGCTGTGCTTGCTCCGGGAAAGTCGAACTCGACGAGCTTTCCTTTCGGGGCGCCGGCGCGGTCCCCCCCATTTTGGGCCAACAATCCACCAGATATCGTGAGCGCCGCGAACGTGGTCGCTGCGACGATGTATCTCAAAGTTCTAGATTTCATTTTGCGTGTCCTCCGCGGGTTTCGAATTCCACTGGGCGCCCACAATAAAAATTCTTTGGCGGACGCCTTCTGGTTGGAGACATTTCGGCTAAACCTATCCGCCGGCCTCAAAAGTGGCAATGATAGTCGAATGAGATTTTGCTGAGAGTCTAAGGCTTTGAAAGTACGCAGCTTAGGGGCGCTCAGTCTGAGGCTAAGGATTCGCTTAACGTGCGAACCACGCGGTGCTATGATCCCGCAACGTCCCCACCGGAGTGCTCTATGGCCACGCCGGCTGTTTCCTCGTCCATTCTCCTGCGCTTCGGCCCTTTCGAATTGGACCCTGCAGGTTGTGAATTGCGAAAAGCTGGCATCACGCTCAAGTTGCATCCCCAGCCTTTCCGTGTGCTCCTCTTGCTTGTCGAACGGCCCGGACAAATCGTTACAAGAGAGGAAATCCAGCATTGCCTCTGGGGCGACAATACGTTTGTTGACTTTGAAGCAGGCATCAATTTTTGCGTCAAACAACTGCGCGGGGCGCTTTCGGACAACGTAGAAGATCCTCGCTACATACAAACTCTTCCGCGTCGCGGCTATCGCTTCATTGCCCCTGTCACCCGCGGGGACCGGCGCACTGGCACGATTCCATTCGAACGAGTGGCTGCATTGCGCGTGCAGCCGGATGCACCCGACATGACGGAGAGAGAAAAAATCGCTTTACCCAGCGAGATTCATGTTCTGCCTGCACCCTTGCCTCTGACACTTCTAAGACGGCTCGCCACTAAGAACTCGAGAGCCGCGATTGTTGCGCTGGGCGTCGCCGCCATCCTCGCGGCAGGCGCCATTCTCCATCTCCGCAGTCCGGCAAAACTTACCGAAAAAGACACCATTGTCCTCGCCGACTTCCTCAACAACACGGAAGATCCTGTGTTTGACGATTCGCTCCGCCAAGCAACGGCCATCGAACTCGGGCAATCTCCATTCCTGAAAGTGTTGCCTGAGAATAAGGCGAGTAAGACGCTGCAAATGATGGATCGCCCAGAAAACGCCCGCATGACGCCAGAATTGGGGAGGGAAGTCTGTTTGCGAACGGGTAGTAAAGCTCTCCTGTATGGGTCTATATCAAGGCTGGGCAGCCATTATTTGTTAAGCCTCAACGCAGTCGCGTGCAACAACGGAGACAAGCTGGCTCAGGTGCAAACCCTGGCATCCGGCAAGGACGATGTATTGATATCCTTAAGCCGCGCCGTTTCGCAGATTCGCGCAGGTCTCGGTGAATCGCTCCCTTCTGTCCAAAAGCTCGACGTCCCCATCCAGGCAACGACCAACTCTCTCGAGGCCCTGCAGGAATACAGTCGCGCGGCGAAAATCGGATTCCAGCAGGGTGACGCCCCAGGTATCCCCCTGCTGAAGCGAGCCATTGAGTTGGACCCGAATTTTGCCATGGCATACGCAGCTTTGGCGCGCCGTTATTCAAATCTTGACCAACCCTCCCTCTCCCTGGCCTACGCCACAAGAGCTTACGCGCTGCGGGACCGGGTGACCGAGCGCGAAAGGCTTGGCATTTCCGCAGCTTATTTTCGCGCTACGGGATCTTTGGAATCGCTTTCGAAGGTATTCGAGCAGTGGGCAGCAGAGTATCCTCGGGATGCCGGGCCTCACGGAAGTCTGGGGGCAAACTACGCATTCTTGGGGCAGTACGACAAGGCCCTTTCGGAGTCTCAACAGGCTTTGCGGCTCAGTCCCGATAATGTCATAAACTACGTGAATTTGGGCGGCGCCCTTCTGGATCTGAACCGCCTCGGTCAAGCCCGGGCTGTCTTCGACCAAGCGTTTGCGCGAAAGTTTGACGGCGAAGGACTCCATCAGGAGACCTACTTTCTCGCTTTTCTCCAGGGAGATTCGAGAGAAATGGCCCGGCAGGTGGCTTGGGCAGCGGGGCAGCCCGACGATGAACCCTCTCTGCTTTCACTCCAATCCGAAACCGAGGCCTTTTACGGCCGTCTGGGGACCGCGCGCGAATTGTCGCAACGCTCGGTCTCCGCCGCCGTTCGCTCGAACTCCAAAGAGGAAGCGGCTCTGTACCAGGTGATCGCAGGGCTGCGTGAAGCGGAGGTTGGCGAGACGTCGCAAGCAAAGCAGGACGTCAGAGATGCGTTGGCTTTGGCGGAAGGGCGCGACGTCAAGGTAATGGCGGCTTTGGCCCTTGCTCGGATCGGGGATAGCCGTAGTGCGCGAACACTTGCCGAAGATCTGGAGAAATCGAATCCATCGAACACTCTCTTGAACGTATATTGGCTCCCTGTCATCCATGCGGCACTCGAGTTAAGGAAGGGAAATGCGGCAAAGGCCGTCACCCTCCTGGAAGTCGCCGCTCCCTATCAATTGGGACATTCTCCCTCCCTGGAGCGGGGAACGCTTTACCCCTGCTATCTGCGTGGACAAGCTTATCTCATGGAACACAAAGGCTCGGCCGCAGCCGCTCAATTTCAGGAAATGTTGGATCATCCAGGAATCGCAGTAAATTTCGTTACGGAATCCTTGGCCCGCTTCCAACTCGCGAGGGCTTATGCGTTGGCAGGCAACGCGGCCAAGGCAAAGGCCGCTTATCAGGAATTTTTGATGCTCTGGAGGGAGGGCGATGAGGACGTGTTCCTCCTCCAGCAGGCCAAGGCAGAGTACGCAAGACTACAGTAGCTGCATTCAGGCTTGAACACTTGCGCAGGAAAAGACCTTCGATACCACGCGGCAGAGCTAGGCAACGTAAAAGTCGGCTGCTCAGTAGGCAAATGAAAAGGAATCCACCGCAAAGAAAAAGCCGCCCGCCGGGCGGCGGACGGCTTCTTCCACTTCGAGGAGGCCTTAAGATCTCTTATTTCACCATTCCCTCAACCAGATTTCCGATGATGGGCAGCTTGAACTTCTCTCCCTGGTACGCCTTGTACATGCAGAAGATAAAAATGACGAAATACGCAAAGATGATCACGGGAAATAGAAATGCCATCAAGAAGCCGATCGGAAAATGCATCATGGCTGTGATGAAGCCCAACACCACGGTCACGAACCAGAAAACCACCCATACCACGAAAAAGCTCAAGCTCAACGCGATGGACTGGGCTCCGTGGAACTTCACGAAAGGCCGCTTGTCAATCAGGAGAAAAATCAGCCCGGAAACCCACCCGAACAAGTAACAAAGTAACCCCGCCACGTTCTCCGCCATTCCCTCGGTGCCAGAGGTGGTTGTGGCTGCCGATGCCCCTCCCGCCGCCGGCGCTGCCGCCCCCTGGGCCGCCCCGCACTTCGGACAGAACGCAGCTCCACCTAACTCCTGGCCACATGCTTTGCAAAATGCCATCGGATTCTCCCTCCACAGGACTCGATGGCGCGGGAGGGTAGCAGAGTGCTACACCGTTCGCAACGAAAATTACCATCCCTCCGCCGGTCACAATTCAGTCTTCCTTCCGCGCTAGTCTTCGCTACAATTGCCCGCAATGTCATCAGATTCGTCTGCATCCCCCCAGCCTCCTCTCGCCCAATCTCCCGCCCCACACGGCTCTTTTGGCTGGCCGCGCGACATCACCTCCGCCGAACGTCGCACTCTCGTTGCAGGTGGCCTCGGCTGGATGCTTGATGCCATGGACGTCATGCTGTATTCCCTCATCCTCGCTTACTTGATTGTCGAATTCTCGATGGGAAAAAGCACCGCCGGTTTTCTCAATTCGCTCACGCTGATCTCTTCCGCCATCGGCGGCTTTGCATTCGGCGTCATTGCGGATCGCATCGGCCGCACCCGCGCCCTCATGGGCTCGATTTTCGTTTACTCACTCGCCAGTGCCGCCTGCGGCTTGTCCCACACGATTCCGCAATTAGCCGTTTTCCGCTTCATCCTCGGGCTGGGCATGGGCGGCGAATGGACCACCGCCGCCGCCCTGATCGCGGAAACCTGGCGCCCCGAGCATCGCGGCAAAGCTCTCGGCTTCATGCAGTCTGCCTACGCCATCGGCGAAGCTGTGGCGGCTCTCGTTGTCGCTCTGGTTCTTCCGCACTTCGGTTGGCGCGCCGTGTTCTTTGTCGGCGTTCTCCCTGCGTTTCTTCTGCTGTTTATTTGGAAGAGAGTTCCAGAATCCCGAGTCTGGAAACACCATAGTGTCCAGCCAAAACCTAAAATTCTCTCGCGCCTTCTCGAAAAAGACGTTTTCCGCAACGGCCTCATCGCCACGGCCATGAACGCCTGCGCCATGTTCGGCTATTGGGGACTATTCACATGGATTCCCGCCTATCTTTCTTCACCGGTTGCGCAAGGCGGCCGTGGGCTAAGTCTCCTGAAGACCACCACCTTTTTCGTCGTCCTCACCGGCGGAAAATGGCTCGGCTATGTCCTGTTCGGCTTCTTCGCCGACGCTTTCGGCCGCCGCAAACCGTATTTCACCTATCTCCTGATTGCCGCCCTTCTCGTTCCCCTTTACGGCCTGGCGCGCTCGCCTCTTTTGCTGCTCGTCCTCGGTCCCTTCGTCGCGTTTTTTGGTACCGGCTATTTTTCCGGTTACGCCGCGATCGTCAGCGAAATCTTCCCCGGCGACATCCGTGCCTCCGCAATGGGCCTCAGCTACAACATCGGCCGCGGCCTTTCCGCATTCGCTCCGTTTGCCGTCGGCGCCCTCGCGGAAAAATTCGGCATCGGTCCGGCCTTTTTTCTTCAGGCCGGCGCATTTTTCGCGGCCGCGATGCTCTCCCTCGCCTTGCCGGAGACGCGCGGACGTGTCTTTTCCTGATTTATTGCTTTGGCCGTTTAAATGAGTTGTCAGGTTGGAAAAAAGGGCGCGCTTGTTTGAGGTGCCGCGCCTTCAAAATCCTGCGGCATGAAACAGCGTGTTGCTCCGCCGCGCCCGCAGCGTGTATTTGATCGCATAAAACGGCGCTTGCGCCAGAGTCTTCTGAAAATCCGCGTCGTTCGCGTACACCCGCTTGGGCACGCGCCGCGCCAGCACGCTCACCTGCAGCGTCTCACGCCGGAAGGGGTAGGGCGACAGCGTCACCACGTTTGAGCCCTCCGGCCTCAATTCGAAATCGGCCGTTCCCCCCTGATCGTCCGTGGGCACGCCTTCGATCCCTGCGTTTTCTCCCGGCCCCAGGCAGAAGTACAGAGACAACCTGTCCAGCGCCTCCAGCCTCTCAAAATTCGCCTTGATTTGATTCTCTTCCGCTGCCGCTTTGGTCGCTGCATCCGCCCGCAAATCCACCTTCAGCCGCAATTGCTGCAATTTCAGCCGCTGAACAAAATCGCCTACGATTTGTGCTTCGCCACTCTTCACGTATTTCGCCGAATACCCCGGAATCGTCGCTCGCGCCCGGTCATAGAGCATCGAGCAGTGCAGGCTGGCGAGTAGCGCCGCATAGTGATCCGCCTTTACCAGCCTCTCAATGCCGCGCTGGTACAGCGCAATGTGATCCTCCGTGGGGATTGAGGTGTAGCTGTAAGGCTGCCTCGTCTTTGGATCAATCTGCGGCTTCAATTCCCATTCGCTCCATCCGTTGTCGTGCTCCGCCGCCGCCAGGCAGAAAGATCCAAACGGTTCCGGCTTCGCAAAACTCTCGTTGCCCCACTCCTGTGCGAAGTACCCCGCAAGGAAAGCGTGGTCCGTCTGACGGATCAGGACGAGCCGGTCGCTTTGTTCCAGAATGATCATGGACCTGCCCTCGAGCGCAGCAACTTCTCAGACCAATGTTGCTAAATAGCGCCTTTTTCCGCCAGGCGCTCAAGCTCGGCAGCGGGGTAGCCAAGCCAGTCTCCGTAGATTTCTTTATTATGCGCTCCCACAGGCGGTCCAATCCAGCGCAAAGAACCCGGCGTCTCGCTGAGCTTCGGCGCCACCGTCGGTAGTTTCACAAAGTCTCCTTTTCCCAGCTCCACCTCTTCATAGACGCCGCGCGCCGCGTATTGTGGATCCATAAGCATCTCTTCCGCCGAATAGATCGGCCCCACCGGAACTTCCGCTGCTTCCAGGCGCGCAATCGCCTCTCGCCCCCGAAGCTTCCTCGTCCAATTCGAAATCGCCTCATCAATTTCGTCCACGTGCTCCGATCTTCCTTCATTGCTCTCGAGCCGCGGATCATTCGAAAGATCTTCCCGGCCAATCGCCAGCATGAATCGCCGAAAAATGCTATCGCTGTTTCCCCCAATCACGATATACGCACTGTCCGCGCACGGATACGTGCCGCTCGGCACGATTCCCGTCAGCCGCATTCCCACGCGCTCGCGCTTTACGCCGAGGCGGTCGAATTCCGGTATCGTTCCCTCCATCAAATTCAAAACGCATTCGAACAGCGCCACGTCAATCACCTGGCCCGTTCCTCCACGCGCGTCTCGATGGTAGAGCGCCATCAAGATTCCCAGTGCCGCGTGCAACCCCGCAACGGAGTCTCCCAGGCTCAAATTCGGCCGCACGGGCGGCCTGTCGGGCTCTCCTGTCACGTAACGCAACCCGCCGAATGCCTCCGCCACCGCCGCAAATCCCGGCTTTTGTGCGTACGGTCCCGTTTGCCCATAACCTGAAATCCGCGCCAAAATAAGTTGTGGATTCTCCTTTTTCAATTCCTCGTATCCCAGTCCCCATTTTTCCAGCGTCCCTGGCTTGAAATTCTCGATCACTACGTCCACTTGCCGCGCCAGTTCCCGTGCAATCTTCTGTCCCTCCGGAGCGCGCAAATTCAGCGTGACGCATTTTTTATTGCGCGCCATCGCGTACCACCATAGCGATGTCCCCTCATGCACCACACGCCATTTGCGCAGCGGATCGCCAACTCCCGGCGGCTCCGCCTTGATTACCTCCGCGCCGAACCACGCCAGCAGCGAAGTCGCAAACGGTCCCGCGATCGCTTGTCCCAGTTCCAGGATTTTCACTCCCGCAAGCGGCCCGCTTCGCAGTTCTGAATCTTTCTTCGTGTTTTCGTTTTGCATGGTTCGTCGCAAATTTCCTATTCGCGCCGGGGCATTGTAACGCGGAGCGGCCTCTCGCCGCTCCTCTTGGAAACCTGTCCGGCGATTTCCGCGTCTTACTTAATGAACCACCCGGCTCGCAGCCGGTGCAGCCCGCAAGAGTGGATGGATCGGTACCTTGGTCTTCCACGACCCCGGAAAATTACCCAGCGCTTTGCAATAAATCATGAGGAGGCTTGCATGAAAGCTCGTTGGATATTCGTCTTTGGGTCAGCACTTCTTATTGCCCTTCCCGCATTCGCCCAGGAGCGCGGTCAGCAGCATCCCTCAGAACCATCCCATCAGAACGAGGAAAAAGAGCACAATCCGCCGCACGCGAATCAGGGCCATGTTCCCCCGGCTCCGGCCAAGCGCGAAAATCGCTCGACGAAACCCGAAGTCGAGCACCTACAAGGTGGCAAGGTCAATAAGGCTCCCCACGTCAGCAACGACCACTGGTATGGCCGTCCGAGCCCCAATGATGCCCGCTACCACATCGCCCATCCCTTCCCGCACGGACACTTCGAGCACTTCGGTGCGTCCTATCGCTATTCCGTGGTCCGGATTGATGCCGGCAACCACCGTTTCTGGCTTCCCGGCGACTACTATTTCGAAGTCGCGCCATGGGAATGGTCCCTCTGCTCCGATTGGTGCTGGACTTGTCCCAATGATTTCGTAATTTACGAAGACACCGATCACGTCGGCTGGTATTTGCTTTACAACACCGAGACTGGCGTTTTCGTCCACGTCCAGTTCATGGGATCATAACCTCGGTCGGCGGGATTTCTGCTCTTTCGATTTCCTGAATCCGCCAAACAGCTCAACCGTCATCCCTCGGCCCCGCTTCGTGCGGGGCTGAAGGATCTCAATACGCAAAGGTTTCTGAGTAATTCAGCAAAGTCATTGGCTTAACTTCTGGGGTGGATTGCGCAAGGATGGATTGCCATCCCCGGCTACGGCTCGTACCAGAATTGCACCATCACTTTGACGTGCGCGGGCACCGCTTTGCCGCCCCGCGTCGCCGGGGTATATTTATACTGTTTCACGGTCGCGATGGCTGCGTCGCGCAGCACATCCGGCCCGGAAAGTGCCTCCGCTGAGGCGACATGCCCATCGGTGTTCACCAGCGCGTCCACCTGTACGTTGCCCGTAACATAAGAACGGATCGCCCGCGCGGGCGCCTCCGGCCGCACGCTCTTCAATAACTTTGGAGGGACCAATGTCCCTCTCCCCGGTGCGGCCTCTTGGGGCACCACATTGCTCGCAGGCTGCAATCCCGCTCCAACTTCGCTGCTTGGTTCCTGTTCGCTCCGCTCGCCCCGGGAAGCTTCCGGTTCTTTCTCCGCAGGCGCGTTCTCGCGAACGCGCTCTTTCGGTTCCTCCGCGCTCGGCTTCACGGATTCCTCAGGAGCCGCGCTCGCCGTTTCGGCGCCGGTATTTCCCTCACTGGCGGCTTGCATCGCCACGGGAAGTGGCTTCGGCTTGTTCGCGAGAAAAGGGGCCGGCTTGGACCGATGGGCCGCCGAACCTGCGCCGTGGAAGGAAGACAGAGCTTCCGGGGCGGGCAGCTTGGTGGCGAGCGCCCGCGGCAGCCAGTGCTCGTACCACATACCCACTGCAGCACAAAGCGCCAGCGCCGCGAATAGCAACGCCAGCCGCAGCTTGCTTGTGCCCTTTCCGGACGAAGCTGCCGCCGCCATCTCTGGCGGCGCGCTGTCAAAATCCAGCGAAGCCTCTGGAAGAACTTCTCCTTCGAGATCCATTGTTTCGCTTTGATGGACAAGAGACCCCAGTTCTTTGTCTGTACGGGAATGGGAACCGGAACCTTCGCCCGCGTTGACGGCCTTCGGCAATGCCATGGTCGGCAAAGAATCGCGCGCCGGAACGGCTTGCGGCGCTGCTGTCGCTGATAACAGCGCTGCAGTCAGCTCGGTTGCGGACGGCTTCTCCGCGTTCTCCCCTTGTAATTTCTGTTCCGGCGCAACTGAAGGTCTTGCCGGCGATGTTGCCGCATTCAGGAGCGCGGCGGTCAGCTCATCCGAGCGTGGCGCGTCTTGTTCCGATGTTCGTGCCTGAGCCTGAACGGCCTTGGCGGCTTGTAACGCGGGAGACGCTGGCGCAGGGGCATGGGTCAGCGACGCCAATTTCTGCCTCAACGCTTCCACTTCTTCTCGCAGTTTCTCCACCTCTTCTGCGGCGGGAGCGGCCAGCTCCAATGGAGGACGCTCTGCAGCAGTCTCTTCTGCGCGTGGAACTTCCAAGGCGGGAGTACCGGGAACAGCCGCAGCTGCGGCCTGGCTCTTCGAGAAATCCACGCCCCAGAAATCCGCTGCTTCCTCTGTGAATTGCAGCTCGGCGTACGAATTGTTCGTCCGCGTGCTGCGTTTCAGCATCGCCTGTGCCACAACTTCCTTTTTCGTCTGCAAGTTTGTCAGGAAGATCAGTTGCCCAGGCACGACGGCCACCGAAAGGCGAATCACCGCGCCTTTCTCAAACACCAAAACGGTTGTCGTGTCCTCGCAGAAAAGTTCCCGCGGACCGCTGCCACCGCCCTGCCGGGCACCCGTCGCCACGATGGGAATTTCCTTGGGGATCGGCCCTGCTCCGCGCGGATCGCTCCCAGACGCTGCGGCAGGCGCAGCCGCTGGGGCTTTCGTCACTGGGCGGGGATCCAGCGGAGTAGTCACTCGTTGCGTTCCTTCAGGTGCAGGGGAATGGCCAGGCCCCTCCGGAGAAAGTAAGGCTGCGGAATGCCGCCGTGCAGGCAGCACAGCCCGCAGTCATTCTGGCACTCGTCCAGATACCCAGCCATAGTACCCGCGTACCGTCCAGGTACAGGTGACGCTTATGCGTCAAAATGCGCTCTGCTCCTCTTTCTCTTCGCCAGCAAGCCGATCCAGCTCCATCCATTCCATTTGATATCGCTTCTCGAAATATATCGTGTCCAGTACCAAAATATATCGTATTCGGACCAGACCTCTGATTCTTGCTTCTTTTTCCCTCGACCTCGGCTAGAATGGTCCGAACTCGGTCCTTCGCAAGACCTGGGCGGGGACTGCATGCCGTACTTTTACAAGATTGATAAGGATCGCCGAATCGTCCTGAGTACCGCCTCAGGAAAATTCTCGCTCGCCGATTTTCGTGCCCATCAGGAGCGCTTGTCGAGCGATCCGGATCACGATCCCACTTACTCCCAAATCGCGGATTTCACCCACGTGGTCTACTTTGACGTTTCGGCCGCCGAGATCCGCCGGATGGCGGAGCACAGCGTCTTCCATCCCAGCGCCCGCCGGGCCTTCATTGCTCCCGATGACGTGATTTACGGCAGCAGCCGCATGTACCAGACGTTTCGCGAGAATCTGGGAGCAACCGGGATCGGTGTCTTCCGTACTCTTGAGGAAGCTCTCAACTGGGTCCTCTCCGACGGCGCCACGGGCTGAACGCAGCTCTCTCGGCATTCCATCCCAACGAAAAATCTCTTCTCCGAAAAATCGTTGTAAAATATCCTCGCGCGGGAGTGGCGGAACTGGCAGACGCGCAAGACTTAGGATCTTGTGGCCTAAAAACCGTGGAGGTTCAACTCCTCTCTCCCGCACCAGAAATTCCCTTCGCGAAATTTTGTCCTTCTTGCCCCGCCTTTGCGGTGTGCGAGCAGACCGGCGGCGCTGCCAAGAGTCGCGCCCGCTGCTCCGGCTCGCGCGGACGCCCGCGATATGAAATATCACCAACCAGGGCGTGCCGCTCCAGCGCATCATTCAGGTGACGGGGCACAAGAGCCTGCCAACACACATGGGCTACAACGTAGCTGTCGAGAAGGATCAGGAACTCATTCCCGAAAAATACGAAGGTGCATTAGCGGAGAAGAAAGGCAGCTGGCCCAGTCCTGGAACCAACTGGGACGATGACCCTTTACCAGGACCTGACGCGGACTGCCCGGGTATACTTGTCGCGAAGCCACATAAAATGGACAGTTCTCAGCCAATGACATTCAAAGGCAGCCATGGCCCATATCGCTGGTTCGTCACACGGCAGGATGATCTCGCTACGCTGCTTGAATTGTGCCCACAGTTTCTGGAAGGCAGATACGTTGCTGTGACCTCCTTCGATAGCGGCCCTCTGATTCTCACGGAAGAGCAGAAAGCCTCGGGTTGGCTCAGTCGGAATGAGATTGCTTACAGTCCCCAAGTTAATTTGTTGGAAGACAGCCGCCTTAAAGGAGTGAGTGTGGGGCAATGTGCCGGATACGACGAATGGTACGTTTTTGATTCACCACACGACCTTGGCGCACTTTGCGACGGCAATGTTTTTGAATCTGACCTGTCGGCAGGGAAAATCTGGACCTTTGTGAACTATGATGCTGGTTTCGCTTTGCACAATCCCGAAATGTCGGACCTGACTAGCCTTTTCTGGAAGCAACTTGACTGGATTCAACCCGAATCTTTTGTCGCCGATAGTAGTGCATTCCTGACATTCGTGAGTCGCAATGAATCCATTTTCGTCGTTGCTTGCAATGCCCTGAAGGTTCCTGGCGGCAAGTCCTAATCAGTCGGGAAACCGCCCATCTTTGGGCTAGTATGCTCGTGGCCGATTTTCCCGTCATCGGGACTCGTCGCGATACACAGACCTTTACTCGAAGTTTTTCCCCTGTTTCGCGCGCCGTTCGGCCCAAAACAACAACAGCCGGTCAAAAAGGCGCGATCCGCCCAATACAAGGACGAACAGACCAACAAAGAGAACCAGCGCCAGTCGGGGATTTGGAGCTGGAAGATACTTGCGGTAGCGGTCGAAACTGAAGCTGTATTTGGTCTGAAAAATAATCACCATAAAGATGCCCGCCGCGATGAGCATTCCTGCGCCGAGAAGTCTTAAAGTCTCGCGTACCGAATGCTCGGTGGGAGGTTTGGTATCCCAGAGGACCAAAATGTAATGGTCACCTCTGCGAAGTGTACGTATTGCTAGATTCCACTGGCGCACTCGTTGGGGGCCTTCTCCCTTCAGTCGCTCAAAGGCGCGATGAAGCAGCCGTGAAATCTTGGCTTCATATTCCGGGGTGTCGTATTGTGCTTCAAACTCATCATTCAATTCGACCGGGTTTTCGCACGTGCTGGCATCGCTTTCCGTGAAATACATCATTTTCTTTTCGATGTCAGAGAGCCGTATATTTTCCCGAGCCGCTTGTTCAATCGCTTCCTGCACGAGAAAATCTTTTGCTTCCTTGGTTTTCATCCTGGGACCGCCCGGAGAACTGAACCAAATCTATCACATTGTGATCTGAAGGCGCGCTCGGGAAACCACCATCTTCGGGCTAATACGTACTTCGGCGATAATCCCGGTGCATTCGATAGGTCGATGCAACGCTCGATTGAAGTTTACTCGCCGGAGTCTGAAAACCTAAAGTTTCTCGTGGGCGTTGATTCAAGTGCAGCGCGACTTTATTCGGATCCGGCTGGGAATAGCCGGTTAGGTCTGTGTTCTTCGGGAAGTATTGTCATAAGAGCCCGTTTGTGTTTTCGTTCGAGCCGCGCTTCCAAGAATCGCAAGCCCGGCCTCGCGTCCGCCGGCAACTTCTCTCGGACCAACCTTGATGGCATGCCATGCCCCACTTTTGCTGGGTCCCTGTGGATTCTTCCCCGGAAAACATGCAAAATCTGCCCCCGGGAACCTGAATCGTCGCTCCTTGCGCGGCTCGATTTGCCAAGTTCGCGCTGTTCCAGCGCCCTTTTGCACTTTTCAGGAGCATCGTTTCGCGGTACAAAGACGTGCAAGGGCCCCTGAAGGTTCGCTCCCGGTGGCCGCAGCCCAAACATCGCCGTTCGATCGCCGAAGGAGCCGTCATGCAGCGCAGTATCGAATCACTCCTGAATCTGTACAACCCCCGCGATCCGCTCGAAAAAGCCTGGACCATTCCTTCGCCCTGGTATTTCGATCAGCGCATCGCGGATCTTGAACTCGCCGGCGTTTTTGCCGGAACGTGGCAGGTTGTGGGCCGCGCGGATCAGGTCCGCGAAAAGGGCCAGTTCTTTACCGCGGAAATCGGCCACGAGCCTCTCGTCATCGCTCGCGGAGAAGATGGCATGCTTCGCGCCTTTTATAACGTCTGCCGCCACCACGCCGCCGCCGTCGTCACCGAACTCGCGGGCTGCGCCAGGCAGTTTCGCTGCCCCTATCACGGCTGGACTTACGCAAACGACGGCGCTCTGAAAGGCATGGTGGAATTCGAAGGCGTTTGCGATTTCGATCGCGCGAAAAACGGCCTGGTTCCCGTCAAGGTAGACACCTGGGAGAATTTCGTCTTCGTGAACCTGGATGGCCAGGCTGCATCCCTCCTCGATTTTCTGGAAAAAGTGCCGGAGTTGGTCGCTCCTTTGTGTTTGACGCAAAAACTGAAATTCTTCGACCGCCGCGTCTACACGCTGAACTGCAATTGGAAGGTCTACGTGGACAATTATCTCGATGGCGGCTACCACGTGCCGCATGCCCACAAGGGCTTGAGCAGCGTCATCGAGTACACCAATTACACCATCGAAAATTTTCAGTGCGCGTGTTTGCAGTCAAGCCCGCTCTCTTCCGATGCGAGTTCCGAAGCCGGCGTCGCCGCCACGCGCCAGGGCCGCGCTTTCTATCTCTGGATTTATCCGAACTTCATGATCAACGCCTACGAAGGCGTCATGGACACGAATCTCGTTCTGCCCCTTGCCGTGGACAAATGCGCCGTTGTCTTCGACTACTACTTCGCGGACACTTCCGAAAATGCTGCCGCGCATAACCGCGAAAGCATTCTCGTCAGCGAAAAAGTTCAGGACGAGGACATGGCCATCTGCGATTCCGTCCAGCGCGGCCTGGCCTCCCGGGCTTATGTCGCCGGCCGCCTTTCCGTCCGTCGCGAAGCTGGCGAACATCTGTTCCACCGCCTGCTCTACGCGGATCTGACGAAAGGATTGGCGCGTCGCGCCGCGGCGGATTGACGATCAATGGAACCCTGCTTATACTAAATCTTCTTCGTGCAGGACGCTTTTCCCCCGTACTGGCCGCACGGATATTGCTCTTACTACAAATCAGGTGAGCGAAGAGAGAAGGAAGAATGGCTGAAGCAACGTGCCGCCGCGAACTGGAACTGGAAATTCCGGCGGAAGAAGTTTCCAAAGCAACGGAAAAAGTAGCCAAGGATCTGGCGCGCGTCGCCCGCGTGCCGGGATTCCGTCCCGGGAAAGCGCCGGTATCGCTCATCAAGCGGCGTTTTGCCGACGATATCAAAGGCGAAGTGCTGCAAACGCTGGTGCCCGAGCGCGTGGAAAAGGCCGTAACCGAGCAGAAGCTCACTCCCGTGTCGCAGCCGCAGGTGGATAAGCTGGATTACGCGGACGGGCAGCCGCTGAAATTCCGCGCGGTCTTCGAAGTGCTCCCGGAATTCGACCTGGCCAATTACAAAGGTCTCGAAATCGAGATGCCCGCGATGGACATTACCGAGGAAGACGTCAATAAGGCGCTCGAAGAAATGCGCGAGCGCGCCGCCGCCTTCGCACCGGTCGAAGGGCGCCCTGCGCAGGACGGCGATTACACGCAATTGAAATTGGTTGGAACGCCCAAAGGCGGAGGTGATCCGCTCAATGCGGAAAGCGTGCTCTGCCACATTGGCGCGGAAGAAACCATGGAGCCGTTCAACGAAAATCTGCGCGGCGCAAATATCGGAGATCACAAGACGTTTGACGTGGACTATCCCGCGGACTATCCGGACGCGAAGCTCGCCGGAAAAACCTACAGCTACGCCGTGGATGTGACTGGCCTGAAAAACAAGAAACTTCCGGAGTTGAACGACGAATTCGCGAAAGACGTGAGCGACGCTGCTACCCTCGATGACCTCAAGAAGAAGGTCCGCGACGGCCTCGAACACGACCGGGATCACCGGCAAAAGGATTTGCAGCGCGAGAAGATCATCGCCGAACTGGTGAAGGCTCACGATTTTCCTGTCCCGGAATCGCTCGTCGAGCAGCAGATGGACGTGCGGCTCGAGCGCGTGGTGCGTTCGCTGGCGCAGCAGGGCGTGGATCCTCGCGCCGTCAATGTGGATTGGGTGACGCTCCGGCGCCGCCAGGAAGAGCGCGCCAAGGATGACGTAAAGGCGGAGCTCATCATTGACCGCATCGCCACGGCGGAAAACATCGAAGTCGCCGAAGAGGATCTGCAAAGGGAGCTGGAACACCTGGCGAGCCATAGTGGCGAATCGGCGGAAGCGATTCGCGCCCGTTTGACAAAGCAGGGAACGCTGGATAGGATGAAGGCTAAGCTGCGGAGCGACAAGACACTCGATTGGCTCGCGCAAAGCGCTCAAATTCGCCCAGCAGCCGCAGCGGCTGGCAAGTAACCCGGAGCAGCCAGCCCGCGTCAAACATCACAGGTTTCCGCCGGTGCCAGGCCGGCAATCCATATGAAAAACTACGAAGACCCAGAGTATCGAGCAACCACACTTGTTCCCATGGTGGTCGAGCAGACCAGCCGCGGCGAGCGCGCCTATGACATTTATTCGCGTTTGCTTAAGGAACACATCATTTTTATCGGCACGCCGATTGACGACCACGTGGCAAACCTGGCCACCGCGCAGATGCTCTTCTTGCAGGCGGAAGACCCCGAAAAAGATATCCAGCTGTATATCAATTCGCCCGGCGGTTCCATCACGGCGGGATTCGCAATTTACGACACCATGCAGTTCGTCAAGCCGGACGTGGTGACCACTTGCGTTGGGCAGGCGGCTTCGATCGCCGCGGTCTTGCTCGCGGGAGGCACGGCGAAAAAGAGATTCGCGCTGCCGAACGCGCGCATTTTGATTCATCAGCCGTGGATGAGCGGCCTCGGCGGCCAGGCCACCGATATTGATTTGCACGCCAAAGAGATTTTGCGCATGAGAACGACGATCAACCAGCTTCTTTCGCGCCATACCGGGCAGCCCGTCGAGCGCATCGAAAAGGATGTGGAGCGCGATTACATCATGAATCCGGAACAGGCCAAAGAATACGGGATGATTGACGACATTATTTTCAAGCACAAGTAAAGCGAGCGGAAGAGACGGTTCGGCACGTACCAAACAGTTAGCAACGATCGAGGAATCTGATTTGCTCTGGAGAAAATTCGGCCTAGAATGAAGAATAGAGACTCCGCCCAAAGCCCAGCGGAGGCGAGGCCTTCATACCCGTGAAAAAATTCAGCACCGACGAGCCGTTACGCTGTTCCTTCTGCCATAAGACGCAGGAACAGGTCGAAAAACTCATCAGTTCGCCTTCCGATTATCCGCGCGCGTACATCTGCAACGAGTGCGTGAGCGTGTGCCAGACGATTCTGGAAGACGAGAAGCGCGAACAGGCGGTGGCGCCGGCGCGGCGGCTTCCGCGTCCGCCGGAGATCAAGCAATTCCTGGACGGCTACGTCATCGGTCAGGACCGCACGAAGAAAAAGCTCGCGGTCGCGGTGTACAACCACTACAAGCGGATTTTTCTGAACAAGCAGCCCGGCGACGTGGAGCTGAGCAAGTCCAACATTTTGCTGATCGGTCCGACCGGCACGGGGAAAACGCTTCTGGCGCAGACACTTTCGCGGATGCTGGAAGTGCCGTTCGCGATCGTGGACGCGACGACGCTTACGGAAGCCGGCTACGTCGGCGAGGACGTCGAAAATATTATTTTGAAGCTGCTGCAAGCGGCCGATGGCGACGTGCAGAAGGCGCAGCAGGGCATCATCTACGTGGATGAGATTGACAAGATCGCGAAGAAGGACGAGAACCCTTCGATCACGCGCGACGTTTCCGGCGAAGGCGTGCAGCAAGCGCTTTTGAAAATTCTGGAAGGGACCGTCGCCAACGTCCCGCCACAGGGCGGAAGAAAGCATCCGCACCAGGAATTCACGCCCGTGGATACGACGAACATCTTGTTCATTTGCGGCGGAGCGTTCGTGGGACTTGAAAAGATCGTGGAGAAGCGCGTGGGACGGCGCTCGTTGGGCTTCCACACCGACCCGGCTCAGACCACGGCGCAGCGGCGCAACCTGGAACTGCTGGAACAGGCGCAGCCGAGCGATCTGATCAAGTACGGACTGATTCCGGAATTCGTGGGACGCCTGCCGGTTGCCGGCGTAATGAGCGACCTGGACAAGACCGCGCTGATGAAGATTTTGACCGAGCCAAAGAATGCCCTCTTGAAGCAATACCAGCGGTTATTCGAGTTTGAAAACGTGCGGCTGCGGTTTACCGACGACGCGCTCGAGACGGTGGCGGAGTTGGCACTTCAGCGCAAAGTGGGCGCGCGCGGCTTGCGCATGATTCTGGAAGACCTCATGCTGGAGTTGATGTACCACCTTCCCATGCAGCGGAAGGTGCGGGATTTCGTGGTGACGGCGGACATGGTCCGAGGCCACGAAATCAACTGGAACCTGCTCGAGAAGGCCGGATAGGGACGGCGCGGGCAGGCCAATCACACGCTGAAGCCAGGCGAAAAGAAATTCCCGGCTGTTCTCAGGCCGGCGTTTGGGGCAGTTCAGGGGCCTAATGTTCAATCGAGAAAAGCAGGAACTGAAGCGCGTACCGATGATGCCAGTGCGGGACATGGTGATTTTCCCGCAGCAAATGACTCCGTTCATCGTGGGGCGCGAAGCCAGCGTCCGCGCGCTGGAAGAGGCGCTGGCGGGCGACAAAAAGATCTTCCTGTCGACGCAGCACGACGCTTCCGTGGACGACCCGAAACCGGAAGAGATTTACGCCGTCGGAACGCTGGCAAACATCGTGCAGAGCGTGAAGCTGCCCGATGGAAACATCAAAGTGCTGGTGGAAGGCGTGGAGCGGGCGCGGACAATTTCGGTGACGGCGGAAGAGGGATTTTTCCGGGCAACGATCCGCCTGCTGAGCGCGCGGGTGGAAGATTCGCCGCAAGTGAAGCAGGTGGTGGAGAAGGTGACCGGACTGTACGAGCAGTTCATCAAGCTTTCGCAGAGCCTGAATTACGAGACCATGATCGCGGCGGCGCGGGTGGACGATTCCGCGCGGCTTTCGGACACCATTGCGGCAAATCTGCAGCTTCCCGTGGACGAAAAGCAGGACCTGCTGGAGATGGTGGATCCGATGGAGCGGCTGAACCGCATCGGAGACATCCTGGAAATCGAGCTGGAAAAGCTCAACGTGGACCGCAACATCAATACGCGCGTGAAGCGTCAGATGGAGCGCGCGCAAAAAGAGTATTACCTGAACGAAAAGCTCAAAGCGATCCAGAAGGAACTGGGGCGCGGTGAAAAAAGCGAAATTGACGAGCTGAAGAAGAAGATAGACACCGCGGGGATGTCCAAGGAAGTCCACGAGAAGGCTTCGACGGAACTGAAGCGGCTGGAATTGATGCCGCCGATGTCCGCCGAATCCACCGTGAGCCGCAACTACCTGGACTGGCTCCTGGCTGTGCCATGGAAGAAGCGCTCGAAGGAAATCCGGGACATCAAGGCAGCGGAAGAGATCTTGAACAAGGAGCACTACGGGCTCGAAAAGATCAAGGACCGCATCCTGGAATTTCTGGCGGTGCGGCAACTGGTGAAGAATCCGAAGGGATCCATCCTGTGCTTTGTCGGGCCACCCGGCGTGGGCAAGACCTCGCTGGCGATGTCCATCGGGCACGCGACAGGGCGCAAGTTTGTGCGCGTTTCCTTGGGCGGCGTACGGGATGAAGCGGAGATTCGCGGGCACCGGAGGACGTACATCGGGGCGCTGCCGGGCCAGATCATCCAGATGATGAAAAAGGCCGGAACGGTGAATCCGATTTTCGTGCTGGACGAAGTGGACAAAATGTCCATGGATTTTCGCGGCGATCCATCGGCGGCGCTGATGGAAGTGCTCGATCCGGAACTGAATCACGCATTCACGGACCACTATCTCGACGTGGAATACGATCTTTCAAAAGTAATGTTCGTATGCACAGCGAACGTGCTGCATACGATTCCGCAGCCGTTGCAGGACCGCATGGAAATCCTGCGGCTGCCGGGCTACACGGAGCAGGAAAAACTGGAAATCGCCAAGCGTTTTCTGGTGAAGCGGGCGCTGGAAGCCACGGGATTGAAAGAAGGAAATCTGAGCTTCACGGACGATGGATTGCTGCACATGATCCGGCACTACACGCACGAAGCCGGAGTGCGCAGCCTGGAGCGCGAAATCCAGAACATCGCGAGGAAGATCGCGCGGAAGGTTGTGGCCGAAAAAGATCCCGTGAAAGTGGAGATCACGGCCGAGAATGCCAAAGAATATCTGGGAATCCTGAAGTATCGCGAATTCTGGCTGGAAAAGCACAACGAAGTGGGACTGACGACGGGGCTGGCCTGGACGGAAGTGGGCGGCTCGGTGCTGGCGACAGAAGCCACATTGATGGAAGGCAAAGGGCGGCTGACGCTCACGGGCAAACTGGGCGACGTGATGCAGGAATCGGCGCAAGCGGCGATGAGTTACGTGAGGTCGCGGTCGGAGCGCATGGGCCTTGCCAAGGATTTCTACCGGACGCTCGATATTCATGTGCACGTGCCAGAAGGCGCGATTCCGAAGGACGGGCCTTCCGCGGGAATCACGATCTGCACTTCGATCGCGAGTGCGCTCACGCGCATTCCGGTGCGCTGCGACGTGGCTATGACCGGCGAAATTACGCTGCGGGGCAAAGTGCTGCCGATCGGCGGGGTAAAAGAGAAGCTCCTGGCGGCCCACCGAATGGGCTTGCGCACGATACTGCTTCCGAAGGACAATGAGAAGGACCTGGCGGACATCCCGCAGGAGATCCTCTCGAGTCTTACGATTCATCCTGTAGAGACGATGGACGAAGTGCTGCAGATCGCGCTCGAGCGGCCAATTGTGCCCGTCGAGCACGCCGGAGTACCGCCTGTAGCGGAACCGTTTGTGGCCGGCGCCGAGAAGGACAAAAGTTTGACCAACTAAGGAAGCGAAGCACGAGCCCCGTTCGTCCTGCGGACGGCTGCCCGTACGCAAAGGCTCCGCGAGCTCTTTCGTTGTGTTAGGTCTGGTTAGCCCCTCCTGGACGGTCGTTCTGGAAACCGCCAGTGCGGTGCACCATCCCATCATCAAGCGGTCAATTTCAGAAACAAACTCTAATAAAAAGTGCAGTAAAGGAAATATGGCAAAAGAAACAGTAGAAGGAAGCAATCAAATGAGCATCAGCCTAGCCGAGCTCAAGGAAAAGAACATCACGGACCTGGCGAAGATCGCCAAGGACCTCAACATCCCCGGCGCGAGCGGGATGCGCAAGCAGGAACTGATTTTCCAAATCCTGCGGGCGCAGACGGAGAAAAACGGATTGATCTTCAGCGAGGGAGTGCTGGAATGCTTGCCGGACGGATTCGGATTCTTGCGAGCGCCGGAATACAACTATCTGCCGGGGCCGGACGATATCTACGTGTCGCCATCGCAAATTCGCAAATTCGATCTGCGGACGGGCGACACGGTCAGCGGGCAAGTGCGGCCGCCGAAAGACGGAGAACGGTATTTTGCGCTGATCAAGGTGGAGGCAGTCAACTTCGAAGATCCGGAAGTGGCTCGGAACAAAATTTTCTTCGACAACCTGACGCCGCTCTATCCGCAGGGCCGGCTGAAGATGGAGACGGCGAAGGAAAACATGACTGGGCGGGTGCTGGACCTGCTGTGCCCAGTGGGCAAAGGGCAGCGCGGATTGATCGTTGCTCCGCCGCGCACGGGCAAGACGATGATGCTGCAATCCATCGCCAATTCGATCACGACCAACCATCCGGAAGTCGCGCTAATCGTGCTGCTGATTGACGAACGGCCGGAAGAAGTGACGGACATGCAGCGGACGGTGAAGGGCGAAGTGATCAGTTCGACGTTTGACGAGCCGCCACAGCGCCATATTCAGGTGGCAGAAATGGTTTTGGAAAAGGCCAAGCGGCTGGTCGAACATAAGCGCGACGTAGTGATCCTGCTGGACAGCGTGACGAGACTGGCGCGCGCGTACAACGCCGTCACACCGCCATCGGGGAAAGTTCTCTCCGGCGGTATTGACGCGAACGCGCTGCAACGGCCGAGGCGGTTTTTCGCGGCGGCACGGCACGTGGAAGAAGGCGGATCGTTGACGATCATCGCGACGGCGCTGATTGATACGGGCAGCCGCATGGACGACGTTATCTTTGAAGAGTTCAAGGGCACCGGCAACATGGAAATCAACCTGGACCGCCGGCTGGTGGATAAGCGCGTCTTTCCAGCGATTGACATCAACCGATCCGGGACCCGCAAAGAAGAACTTTTGATGCCCGCGGACGAGCTGGGCCGAGTTTTCGTGCTGCGCAGGGTGCTGAATCCGTTGTCGCCCGTCGAAGCGATGGAGCTGCTGCTGAGCAGGCTAACCAAGACGAAAAGCAACGCGGAATTTCTGGCCTCGATGTCCGCACCCGCGTGATGTAATAGAGATTCGGAACCCCCTTCCCGCGAGCTCCCCCTCTCGAGCATCGAACGCGCAATTTCCCGACCAGGCTTGGGTGACGGAGGTGTGTCCGTGTACCAGCGATTTATCGCCCGACAACCCATTCTGACGTACAAACTTGCGTTGCTGGGGTATGAGCTGTTTTTTCGGGGTGGAACAAACGGCAAAGCACCCAGCGATGCAAATGCCACTTCGCACGTGATTTCGGCGAGCACCATGCTGTTCCAATGGGAATCGCTACTGGGGCGAAGTCTGGCGTTTGTGAATTTCGGAGAGTCCGAAGTGCTGAACGGCGCAGCGTACCTCCTGCCTGCCACTTTGACGGTCGTGGAACTGGCGCCGTCCCTTCCCGCGAGTGCTGAAGTGATCCAGGCCTGCAAAGATCTTCAAGAGGCGAAATACCGGCTCGCGCTGGATGATTTTCGGGGACTGCCGCAGCAGCAGGCACTGCTGCCGCTGGTGGATTTTTTGAAAGTGGATTTCCGGGAAACGACAGAGAAGGAACAACTGGAAATCAGCCGGAAATATGGGGGGGCACACGCTGCGTTGGTGGCCAAGAAGGTGGAAACGTGGAAGGACTTCCGCTACGCGAAAGCACTGCAATACCACAATTTCCAGGGATTCTTCTTCCTTGAGCCCCAGGTGCTGGAGAGGAAGGAAATTGCCAGCACCAAGGCAAACGCATTGCGGCTACTGCAGGCTATCCACGAAAACCCGATGAATCTTCGGCGCATCGAGGAGATCCTGAAACAGGAGCCGGCCTTTAGCGTGAAGCTGTTGCGGTACCTCAATTCCCCGATCCTAGCGCGGCCCACGGAGATCACCTCGCTGCACATGGCAATCACCTTGCTGGGGGAACAAGAGTTTCGGCGATGGGCTTCACTCGCCGCGGTGATTACGCCAACGGAAGACAAACCGGCCGAACTGATTCGAACCGCGCTGATGAGGGCTTTTTTCTGCGAGGAAATGGCACGGCTGGCCCATCCGCACTCGGCAACGTTCGAGTTTTTTCTGGTGGGGTTGCTGTCGGTGATGAACGCAATTTTGGACCAGCCTCTGGAATACGTCGTGGGGGAACTGGCGGTCTCCGCGCGAGTGCGCGAGGCGTTAACAGGAGAGGGAAACGAGCTGCGCCAACCGCTGAACGCGGCACTGGCCTACGAACGGGGAGACTGGGCGGAATTCGCAAGGATCATGGAAAAACTGGCGATGCCGGAAGAACTCGTGCCGGATTGTTTTCTGGAGGCGAACCGCAACGTAAAGGCGCTGATGGCGTGAGAACCAAGTCACTCCCGCAAGAGTCAAAACCGTTGGCGACAGAACGGTTTGTGGCCAGACAGCCGATCTTCGACAAGAGGCTGAAAGTGTTCGGGTACGAATTGCTCTTTCGCGCCGGGCCGGAAAATTTCTTTCGTCCACACGAAGCGGCCGCGGGAAGCGTGATCGCGGATTCGCTTACGCTGTTCGACCTGCAAACGCTTGTAGGGCACGCGAGAGCGTTCGTGAATATTGACGAGGCTTCGCTGCTGAGGGATTCGGCGCGGCTGCTGCCGAAGGATCACGTCGTATTGGAATTGCTGGAGACGATCACGCCTTCGCCGGAGGTAGTGGAAGCATGCGCGAGATTGGCGGAAGACGGCTACATGCTGGCGCTGGATGATTTCATCGAGCACGCGAAATGGGAGCCGCTGATTGATACGGCCGAATTCATCAAGGTGGATTTCCGGGCGTCGGACGAGGATGCGCGAAACGAGATTTCCGAGAAATATTTGAGGCGCGGGAAACAATTGCTGGCGGAAAAGGTGGAAACGGAGGCGGAGTTGAAGGGGGCCAGGAACCTGGGCTACACGTATTTTCAGGGATATTTCTTTTGCAAGCCGGCGATGGTTTCCACGAAGGAGATTCCGGGGCAGAAACTGAACTACGTGCGGCTGCTGAACGCGATCGCGGCTCCCGAACTGAACTTCGCGAACGTCGAGGAGATTTTCCGGCAGGATCCTTCGCTGACGTACCGGCTGCTGCGCTACCTGAATTCGCCACTGAAGGGATTTCGATCGGAGATCAACAATATAAGGCATGCAATCAGTCTACTGGGCGAAGTGGAGCTCCGGCGATGGGTGGCCATTGTGGCCGTGGTATCACTGTCGGGAGGAAAACCGCCGGAGTTGGTGCGCACAGCACTCACGCGAGCTTACTTCTGCGAAGAGATAGCACGGCCAGCCGGCATGGCGACGAAGGGCCCCGACCTGTTCCTGATGGGGCTGCTCTCCGTGACGGACGCGCTGCTGGACCAGCCCATCGAGCAGGTGCTGAAGAATCTGCCGGTCACGGAACAAATTCGAAGAGCCCTGACGGACGGAAAAGGGCAATTCCGCGACGTTTACGAGACGCTACTTGCTTACGAACGGGCGGATTGGACGACACTCTCCAAGGCGGCATCGCGCGTGGGACCGATCGAAGAGGTCATCCCGCAATGCTATGTTTCCGCGGCGGGGCGAGCGGGTATGGTAACGACATGAACGATAAATGAGCGCAGCGGCCGCTGACGGATCTCGCACCCGCCTTTCCCTGCAGGCAGAGTGATCCTCGTGTGCGCGAGGGTTCGGACGTGTACTGGACGAGAAACCAGATGAAGCGGCCCGAAGCGCGCCCTTCGGCGGGTTACGCCAAAGACCAAGAAATCACAGGCAAATGAAAATACCTGCGGACAGATGGTCCGAAACCGGACGATTCGGGAATTGAGTTAGTAGGACGCGGGCAAGAAGCGGACGAGACCCTGCCGCGTCATTCTTTGCGGCCCTGCAAAGCGTGTGTCGTGTTTCATGGTCTGTCCTTTATGCCCAGTAAGGAATCCACAAAAAAGCGGAACCAACCGAGGTAACTTGAAAGTAAAGGAATTTCGAAAAATCGTCAAGGGCTATTTTTACAATCGCTCAATTCAAGCCATTTGTGGGACAAGTTGTTTATTCTGAAGTACCTATGGAACTCTACCGGAAGAAGATGCTTCCTGCCTAATCCAGCGCCGCATACGGGGCTCGAGGACCGTGAGAGGAAGAGCACCGTTTTCGAGGATGGCGTCGTGGAACTTGCGCACGTCAAAGCGGGGACCGAGACGACTTTCAGCTTCCTTGCGAAGTTTGCTGATCTCCAGCTGGCCAAGCTTGTACGCGAGAGCCTGGCCGGGCCAGACGATGTAGCGATCAATTTCGACGACGATGTCCTGATCGGTTTTGCCGGTGTTGTCCTTGAAATATTGAATGGCCTGATCGCGCGTCCAACCCATGGAGTGCATTCCGGTATCCACGACGAGGCGCACGGCGCGCCACATTTCATAGGTGAGCTGGCCGAACTTGGAGTAGGGATCAGTGTAAAGGCCGAGATCTTCGCCGAGGCCTTCGGAGTAAAGAGCCCAGCCCTCGACGAAAGCGGAGTAGCCGACGTGCTTTCGGAACTCGGGGACGTCCGGGAGTTCCTGGGCGAGGGAAATTTGCAGATGATGGCCGGGAACGGCTTCGTGCAGCGTGAGCGCTTCCATCTCCCATTTGGGGCGCGCGGAGAGCTTGTAAGTGTTCACGAAGAAATAGCCGGGACGGCCGGCAGAAGGAGCGCCGGGCTGATAGTAGGCGGTGGTTTGAGAAGGTGCCTTGAAATCGGGAATGGGAATGACGCCATACTGGTTGCGCGGAAGCTTGCCGAATTCGTGGACCAGTTCGGGATCAATGCTTTTGGCGATGACCTTGTAAGCGTTGACGAGATCTTCTTCTTTCGTGAAATAGAACCGCGGGTCGGTGCGGAGAAACGTGGTGAAATCCTGGAAGCTGCCTTTAAATCCGGTGGAAGCAATGACTCGATCCATTTCGGCGCGGATGCGTTTGACTTCGCTGAGGCCGATTTCGTGAATTTGCTGGGGCGTGAGGTTGGTGGTGGTCTGCCAGCGAACGTGGAAGGCATAAGCGGCGGCCCCGTTGGGAAGAGCGGTCGCGGCGATGGAGCCACGGCACGCGGGTATGTAGGCTGAGGCGAGATAGTCGTGGAGTTCCTGAAATGCGGGAGCGTCCGCGGTGGAATAGATCTTTTCAGCGCGGTTAATGAGGCGAGTGCGGTCACCTTCGGAGATCGAAGGAGGGAAATCCGTGAAGGGCGCGAGCAAAGGACTCTTCAAAGGATCGGAGGGAATCAGATCAGCAACCTGCTTGGGGACGTCGCGCATGGTGATTTTCGGCGGGGAGTAGCCGCGCTGCAGGCCGGCTTTCAGCAGGGCGATGTTTTCCTCGACGGCGGGCGGGAGAGCATCGAGACGGGCGAGGATGTCCTCGTAATCGGCGACGCTCTGATGCGGCATGGAAGCGATCGTGGAAGCAGCGCCCTGCTGGATTCCTTCCATTTGAGTGAGCGGCATCCAGAGATTGTGGGGCTCGACATTACGGAACGGAATGGCGTCGTCGCCGTATTGAAGGCCTTCGGCGGAGGTTTTGAGCAGATCGAGATAGAGGTCGTAATTGAGCTGCTCCGAAGACGGCAAGGAAGCGCGGCTGAATTTTTCAAGCGAAGCGAGCGCATCAAGAAGATGCTTTTTGTGTGCTGCAATGCCGGCCGGCGAGTAATCTGTCCAGCGGCGATTCTGGCCGGGGAAACCGACCTCGGTGGCGCTCTCCGGATACTCTTCCATCCACTGCTTCCAGTCGGCAGCGAGAAAGGCGCGAAAGGATTTCGCGGCTTGTGTGTGTGCCGGCGTTTCCGATTGCGCAAACGCCAGCAACGGCGCGATGAAGAGACCTGCTGCGAGACTCAAGAAAACGAGAGAGCCGAACCGCATCACGATTGCCTCCCCACTGCTTTGCTAATTTCGTTTTCGCGCTCGCGAGCGAGGAGGACAATGACGCGGGCGGACTCCTCGACATCCATGGCAGTGTTGTCCAGAAGAACGGCGTCGCCAGCGCGGACAAGAGGAGAAACCTTGCGCTCGCTGTCACGCTTGTCGCGCTCGTGGACTTCCTCAAGCACTTGTTCGAGCGTGAGCTGTTCCCCCTTTTCCGTGTGTTCCTTCCAGCGTCGCTCGGCGCGGACTTCGGGAGAAGCATCGAGGAAAATTTTCAATTCCGCGGCAGGAAAGACGACTGTGCCAATGTCGCGCCCTTCCATCACTACCCCTCCGCCGGCGCCGGCGCGTTGCTGCTCCGCGACAAGGATAGCGCGAACGCCAGCTACGGTAGCGACGCGCGAAGCGGCCTGGCCGACTTGCGGCGTGCGGATGGATTGGGTGACGTCAATGCCGTCCATATAGACTTGATTTTTCACACCCTGCTGCTCGAGTTCCGGTTCGGGAGCCTTGAGCTCGATGCGCGTCTCTTTTGCGAGAGCTTCCAATTCCTCCTCTGAAGTCAGCGCGACGCCGCCGCCCTGAAGCGCTTTAAGGGCGAGGGCGCGGTACATTGCGCCGCTATCGAGATAGAGATAGCCGAGAATTTCCGCGACGCGGCGGGCGACGCTGCTTTTGCCGGAACCGGCCGGGCCATCAATGGCGATGGTAAGTTTACGCATTCGCATGCACGTACGCTGGCGATCTTCCCAAGCACCCGAGGTTTGTTGTTCGGAGTCCGAAGAGAGATTGCTCGCTCCCAGGACTCCGCTCGAAATGACGGGGCTTTAGACTGTACGAAAGATTAAAAACCCATGATGTTGTAGCCACAGTCCACGTAAATGGTTTCGCCGGTGATTCCGGAACCAGCGGAGGAAAGCAGGAATGCGGCCGTGGCGCCGACTTCACCGGGATCCACGTTGCGTTTAAGCGGGGCGCGCTCGGCGTGAGCTTTCAACATGTCGCTGAGGCCTGAAATTCCACGCGCGGCAAGAGTTTTGATGGGACCCGCGGAGATGGCGTTTACGCGAACGTTTTTGGGGCCGAGGTCGTTGGCGAGATAGCGGACGGTGGCTTCGAGAGCCGCTTTGGCAACGCCCATGACGTTGTATTTGGGTACGACTTTTTCTGCGCCGTAGTAGGTAAGGGTGACGACGCCACCACCTTCAGTCATGAGGGGAGCAGCAGCGCGGGCCACAGCGACGAGTGAATAGACGCTGACATCGTGCGCGATGCGGAAACCCTCGCGCGAAGTGTTGATGAATTCACCTTTCAATTCCTCGGCGGGAGCAAACGCAACGCTGTGGACGATGCCGTGAAGCAGGCCGTAGCGCGATTTCAGCTCGTCAAAGAGCATGGCGATCTGGTCGTCATGCGAAACATCACACATGAAGCCAGCAGCGCCGGGCAGCTCGGCGATGAGATCTTTGGCTTCCTGCTCGAGGCGCTCGTTTTGATAGGTGATCGCAAGACGCCAGCCGGCTTCCTGAAGCTTCTGCGCGATGGCCCAGGCGATGCTGCGCTTGTTGGCCAAGCCGAAGATCACTGCTGTCTTTTGCGAATCGGTCACGAACGCCTCGCGGAAAGAATTTCAGATTGTATGTTTCAGATACCAGAAAAAGAAGAGAAATCCAAGCCGCAGGTAGTTTACCAACGATGGCAAGCGGGTGGCCAGCAAATCGGGCGGAACATGAAGGATCCGGCGCCCGGAGAGAGGGATCCTTCGCTTCGCTCAGTCTTACGAGCCCTGGGAAAATTGTTTACGTTGGCCAAGCTGAAGCCCGGCCGCAACAGTTCGGGCGAAGAAGCGAGAAGCGATGTAATTAGATGCGGTGGAAAGCGCGTTCGATCTCTTTGACGGAATAGCGGAGGACGACGGGACGACCGTGGGGACAGCTCATGGGGCAATCGGTTTTGGCAAGCGCGGCGAGGAGCCATTCCATTTTTGTTTGATCAAGCGGCATATTGACTTTGATGGCGGCGTGGCAGGCGGTGGACGCGGCAATTTTGGCCTGGAGAGTTTCAATGGAAATTGCTGCATTTTCGGGACCGATGCCGTCGAGGATCTCGGTGAGGAGTTTCTCGGCGTCGCCCGCGGCGATGCCGGCAGGAATGGCCTGGATCGCAACGCTGCGCGGGCCCATAAGCTCGACTTCGAAACCGTTGGCGGTGAGCTCCTCGGCGATTTTTTCATGGATGACAATCTGTCGCGGGGAAAGCTCGATGACGAGAGGCATGAGCATACGCTGGGATTCGACTTTTCCGGCGCGGCGCGCTTCGAGATGCTGCTCAAAGAGAACACGCTCATGGGCGACGTGCTGGTCAACGAGCCAGAGACCTTCGCCGTTGACAGCAACAATGAAACTGGAGCTGACCTGGCCGAGAGGCTTGAGGTCGGTGATCTGGTCGGGGCGAGGGAGTGCGGCGGGTGCTTCGCCGTTCGAACCGGCAAGATTTGCGACCCAATTTGGGTGAGATGCGGTTTCGTCCGTGGCCGGGAATGCGGCGCCGGAAAATGGTTCGCCGGTTTCAAACGGAATGCGTTGATCCACGGGACGCAAAGGCTCAGCGGTGAGATCGAAGCCCCCATCTGAACCGACTCCGGAACCGATGCCCAGACTCGAGCCGAGATCCTCCATGGTCGGAATCGCCGCCCGAGGGATCCCAGACGCGGCGGGGGCGGGAGTTACCGGAGCGAGAGATGAGCCAGAAGAAAGTGGCGCAATGTGCGACTGAGCAAACGTAGAAGTACCCGCGGCGGTGGCAAAGCTGGCAATGGGGCGCGCATTCATGAGGGCCTGGCGAATCGTGTCACGCGTGAAATCGTGAACGAATTGCGAACGGCGGAAACGGACTTCGATCTTGGCGGGATGAACGTTCACGTCCACTTCGTCGTAGGGCATATCGAGAAAAAGAAGCGTGGCGGGAAACACGGCGTGCGGATGGATGTTGCGATAGGCTTCGTGAATGGCGTGGAGGATGAGTCGGTCGCGAACCAGGCGGCGATTCACGAAGATGTAGATGCCGTTGCGATTGGGACGCTGAATTTCCGGGCGCGAAGTGAAACCCGTTATCGTGAGCGAGCTTTTTTCCTCTTCGGGATCGAGATCCGGTTCCGTGATGGCTGCGCGGAAAGGCGAGGAAACGGACGGGATTTCGACGAGTTCGTCGAGAGCCCGTCGGCCAAAGAGCTGGTAGACGCGATCGGCAATTCTTTCTGCGGGCGGGCAATTGAGGATTTCCTGGGTCGGGGTTGCAAGAAAAAATTGTTTGGAAGGATTCGCGAGAGCGTAATGCGTGACGAGCGAAGCGATGTGGCCGAGCTCCGTGGTATCGGACTTGAGGAATTTGCGGCGGGCCGGGACACTATAGAAAAGGTCGGCGACGCCGATGGTGGTGCCCGCGGGCAATCCGGCGGGCTTGACGCTGACGAGCTTGCCTCCGGCGAATTCGATGCGCGTGCCTTCGGCTTCCGCAGGATCGCGCGTTTCAAGCAAAAGGCGCGAAACAGCGGCGACAGAAGGAAGCGCTTCGCCGCGGAAGCCGAGCGTGGCGATGGAGAGAAGGTCGTCAGCGGTGCGGAGCTTGCTTGTGGCGTGGCGCTCGAAGGCGAGAAGCGCGTCGTCATGGGTCATGCCATGGCCGTCGTCAATCACTCGAATCATGCGCTTGCCGCCCGCTTCGACTTCGACGCGGATGGAATTCGCGCCCGCATCGAGCGCGTTTTCAAGAAGCTCCTTGACGACGGATGCGGGGCGCTCGACGACTTCGCCGGCGGCGATCTTGTTGGCGACGGATTCGGGAAGAATGCGGATGCGGCTCATTGGCTTCCGTCCACTGAGGCATTAGTTTCTTTAGAAGGCCGGGGCTTCAGCCCCGGCGTGAGCGAAGCTGCGTTACGGGCTTTAGCCCCTGAAGCCATGGAAAATCTCAAAGGCAACGAGTCCAGCGCAAATCTACCTGAGGCTGAAGAATACGGCCAGTCCTTAAAGTTGTTGACCAAGCCTGCGCGGACTGGATTCGTTGCTATGTACTCGGCCTTGGATTGCCAGTCGCTTGCGTCGCGGACCGTCCAGTCGTGGAATCCAACTTGCCAGATCTCCATTTTTTGGTGGCGGGCTTTATGAATTCGATGCGAGCTTCCACCCTTGATAAGCTGCATTACCTCCTCGAGGCTAACCGAGTGATCCGGCGTGAGAAGGAGATGAAGATGGTCAGGCATGACGACAAATTCGTGAAGAAGATAAGCGTTTCGATCGCGATAGTGGAAGAGAGTGTTGATAAGGATTTCAGCGTTTTCAGGAACTTGGAAGATGGTGCGGCCTTGCCAACACTTGGTAGTGACGAAGTAAGAGCTCCCTGAGTGGGATCGGTGTTTTGGAGTGGCCATCTCTATAGCCTTACTTCAGGGGCTAAAGCCCCTTTTTGGCATTGCTCGTTGCGCGGGGGCTGAAGCCCCCGCCTCCTAAAGAAAGGGGCCCAAGCACGTCATTTGCGCTTTGACTCGTCAGTCTTCAACCACAAATCTGAGCCTTGATCCTGGTGCTCAACGAGCCACCAAGCATCGCCGCCCACCAAAGGAAATGATTGATAGTCTGCACCGCGCGGGCACGACAGCATCACCGATCCTCCCGCGCCTCTCGAGCCCCGATCGAATGCTACCCTCCACATTCCACCGCATTTACATCTGAAGGTCCAGACGTTTGGCAGAACCTGAATGTGCAGTTCGTCCAGTTGAGTGGCATCAACCTCGCTGGGCGATTCGGCCATGAGGTCCTGGGCGGCGGTGGTTTTGGGGAAGGCGACGACTTCGCGCAGGGATTTTTCGCCGGCGAGGAGCATGGCGACGCGATCAATGCCGAGAGCGATTCCGCCGTGTGGCGGCGTGCCGTAGGTGAGCGCGTCGAGGAAAAAGCCAAAGCGGCGACGAAGCTGCTCTTCGCTGAGGCCAAGAGCGCGGAAGACGCGTTCCTGGACGTCCTGGCGATGAATCCGGATGCTGCCGGAGCCGAGCTCGTAGCCATTCAATACGAGATCATAGCCTTTGGAGCGGATTTCGCCGCGGCGCTCGGGCTGTTCGAGAAAATCGATGTCCTCCTCGACGATGCCTGTGAAAGGATGCTGCGCGCTGGCCCAGGCCTTTTCGGTTTCGCTCCATTCAAAGAGCGGAAAACCGGTGAGCCAAGCGAATTTCCATTGCGATTTGTCAATAACGCCGAGGGCTTCACCGAGTTGCAGGCGAAGCTGACCGGCGAGGAGTGCGGCAGCTTCGGTGCCTTTGATTTGCTGCTTTGCGGAGACGGCAACAATGAGATCGCCGGTTTTTGCGGCGCACGCGCCCGCCAGCTTTTTCACGTTGTCCGCGCCGATGAGCTTTTCAACGGTCGAGGTAGTGCCTTCTGGCGCGAACTTCACGAAATAGGCGCCGCGTGCACCGAGCGATTTCGCCTTCTCCGAAAGTTCATCGAGTTGTTTGCGTGAATAACCCGCCGCACAGGGCGCCGCGAAGGCGAAAACATTCCCTTCGATCTGGAGCTTTTCTTTTGCTTCCGGCGGAAAGCAATTTGTGACTTCGTTCAGCTCCATGCCGAAACGAAGATCGGGTTTGTCACTGCCATATTTTCGAATGGCATCCTTGTAGAGCATGTGAGGAAACGGCGCTGTTACGCGAATGCCGGCGACAGCGCAGGCGCGGACCATCACGTTTTCGATGACACCGAAAATATCCTCCTGGCGTGGGAAGGACATCTCAACGTCAAGCTGCGTGAATTCCGGCTGGCGATCGGCGCGAAGATCCTCGTCGCGGAAGCACTTGACGATCTGGAAGTAGCGGTCAAGGCCGCTGATCATCAGGATTTGCTTGAAAATTTGCGGCGACTGAGGCAGCGCATAGAACTGACCGTGATGCACGCGGCTGGGAACGAGATAATCGCGCGCGCCTTCGGGAGTGGAGCGCGTGAGCATGGGCGTTTCGACCTCGAGGAAGCCCATTTCGTCCATCGCTTTGCGGATTTCGAGAACGATTTTGTGGCGGAGCGCGAGATTCCGGTGCGGCTTGGGACGACGGAGATCAAGATAGCGATGCCGCAGGCGCGTTTCTTCCGCGGCGTTGATCTGGTCTTCGATGGGAAAGGGCGGCGTCTTGGCGTTGTTCAGAATGTGCAGGGCAGTGGCGACGATTTCGACTTCGCCGGTCGAGAGCTCGGGATTGGCTTTTTCGCGTTTGACGACTTTGCCTTCGACGGCGACGACGAATTCGCTGCGCGCTTGCTCGGCTTTGGCGTGCGCTTCGGGATGCGTTTCCTTGTTGAAGACGACCTGGACGATGCCGGAGCGATCGCGAATGTCGAGGAAAAGCAAATTGCCAAGATCGCGACGGCGATGGACCCAGCCCATGACTACGGCGTCGCGGCCGGCGTCGGAGGCGCGAAGGCCGCCACAATAGTGAGTGCGTTTCAGGTTGCCGAGAAAATCGAGCACGAGAATGTTCCCTTCCCCATTGAAAAAAAGCGCCTGGCTGAAGTCCGGTCGCAACAGAGCAGCAAACCTGCACTGTGTCTGACCGAATTAGCGCGACTCCGCGACGTGCTTGCGCAGAAAATCCAGGAGTCGACTCTCGGTCAATTTCTGCTGCGAGCCGTCGGCGAGCGTTTTCAATGTCCACTCGCCGCTGGATACTTCATTATCGCCGAGAATGAGGGCAAATTTCGCGCCGAGTTTATCGGCCTGGCCGAGCGCTTTGCCGAACTTCTGCTCGACGGGAGGGAGCTCGACGCTGAAGCCTGCAGAACGCAACGCCTTGGCGGCACGGATCGCGGTGACTTGAGCGCGATCGCCCATCCAAGCGATGTAGACGTCTGGCCCAACAGCGCTTCGAAGAGTCCCAGTTACTATCGCACGCCCGGTGATCGAGGCTGACATTTCGGCAACCCGCGGGACATTGGCTCGCGAGCTTTCTTGCAGCGACAAAATCAGACGGTCTTCGCCAATAGCAAATCCGATGCCTTTCGTTGGCGGGCCGCCGAGGAGTTCGACGAGGCCGTCGTAGCGGCCGCCGCCGCAAACAGCGTTTTGCGAGCCGAGGCCGGCGGCGGTGATTTCAAACGTGGTGCGCATGTAATAGTCGAGGCCGCGAACGAGCCGCCAGTTTTCGCGATATTGAACGCCACGGAGATCGAGCTGGCGCTTCACTTCGGCGTAGTGGGCTTTGCAATCGTTGCAGAGGTGATCGGCGATGCGCGGCAGCTTTTCGATGATGGGCTGCTCGTGCTCGAGCTTCGAATCGAGCACACGCAAAGGATTTGTCTCAATGCGGCGCTGGGAGTCGGCGCCAAGTTTGTCCTTCACCTTTTGGAGTTCGGCGCGGAGGAGCTCGACATATTTCGGGCGGCAATTCTTGCAGCCGATGGAATTGATATCGAGCTGAACGCCCTGGAGTTCGAGCTTCGCGAAGTAAGTCATCACCATTTCGATGACTTCGGCGTCGATCGCGGGCGCGTCGGTGCCGCCGAGGACCTCCGCGCCGATCTGATAGAACTGGCGGTAGCGGCCTTTTTGCGGGCGCTCGCGGCGGAACATCGGCCCCATATAGTAGAGCTTCACCGGCTGGGGCAATTGGTTTATGTTGTGCTCGATGTACGCGCGGCAGACGGAAGCGGTGGCTTCGGGGCGAAGAGAAATAGATTGGAGCGCAGCCTCGATAGCCCATTTTGTGCCCGTGAATGCGGCGAGGGTCCATTTTCTTGCGTTTGCAAGAATCATCTCTCGTGTTTCTTCGCTCACTGGCCCCAGGCCAGCGTCATACGCAGCCGCAAGTTCCTTCAGTTTGGTCCACCCCGCAACAAACTGTGGATCGCTTAAAAGCGGCGGATCAGGGAATGCAAACATTTCTTTGCCGACAATATCTGTTTCAAGGCCGATGGAACGGGCGAAGAGATCTGTCTGCTCGAAAATGGGAAGGCGGATTTCGCCGAAGCCGTAAGTGGCGAAGACTTCGTGGGCGGTCTGCTCGACGCGATTCCAGAGCTCGGTTTCCGGCGGGAGCAGGTCGCGAACGCCGCGAATCGCTTGGAATTTTGGTTTGCTAGACATTGAGAGTTAAAGAGAGATTCCTCGACTGCGCAGGCCGAAGCTTCGCGGGGGCGAAGCGGAAGAAAAACCGTCGGCCTGCTTCGCCCGGAATGACAATGTTGCGTAATGTCCGCGAAAAAATGAGGCCGGTCACTTGGCGTACTCCTCGCGATAAAGGTTTTTGTACTCGACGTAGCGCTGGGCGTAACGGTCAATGGACGCCTCATCGATAGCAGTGATGGCGCGCTTCACCTTGCCCGGCGAACCGACCACGAGACTGCGCGCAGGGATCACGGTGCGCTCGGTGAGCAGAGTGCCTGCGGCGACGATGCTGCCTTCGCCAACGACGACTCCGTTGAGCAGCGTGGCGCGCATGCCGACGAGGCAGCGCGATTCGACCGTGCAGCCATGGAGCGTGACGGCGTGACCGATGGTGATGTCGTCCCCGAGAATCAGCGGATATTCGTCCTTCATGACGTGGAGGATCGAGCCATCTTGGACGTTGGTGCGCGCGCCGATGCGGATATAATTCACATCGCCGCGGACCACGACGAGCGGCCAGATGCTGGCATCCTCGCCGATGACGACGTCACCGATGATGACGCAGGACGGGTCCACATAAGCGGAGTCGGCGACCTGGGGCCATTTGCCCTTGTACGGCCGGATGTCGGGCGTGCGCTTCAAGCTGTGTCTAGTTCCCTTCCCGCAAACGCGCGGAATGCCTTGACCGTCTGCAACTCATTGCAAGGGCGCGATCTACTGCGCCCTGCGAAGAATTCCCGTGACAGAGGATCATGCCAAGATAACATCCGCATCGCTCAACTGACAAGAAAGTGGAGCACCAGAGAGCGCAGCTTGGCCGCAGCCCCCGTGAAGCGAACGGAATTTTGCGCGCCATTCTTACTGGGGAGCTATGATAGTCAGGGTGAATGCCATGCTAGACAAACCTACGGACGTGACGCATCCCGGCCTGGTGGTGATTCGATCTTTCGGCGACGAAATCGAAGCCAATCTTGCGAAGTCCATGCTGGATTCAGCGGGAATTGAGAGCATGTTCAGCCGCGACAATTGCGGCGGATTGGAGCCGCAACTTTCGTTGATGCAGGGAATCAAGCTTGTGGTTCGAAAGGAAGACGCAGAGCAAGCGGAAGCCATCCTGACCACCGACGCCGAAGAAACAAGCTTGCCGGCCAGTTGAGGGAAGATCAGGCGCCGAGTTCTATCAATATGGAAAGGCGTTGTGCGGAGTGCGGGGCTGCGATGATCTGCCTGCCTGAGGGCGGCTGCTGGTGCGCGGAATTGCCGCACATTCCCATGCCGCTCGATGCCAAAGGGTGTCTTTGTCCCAAGTGCCTGCAAGAAAAAATTGAAGCGCTCGAGAAATCCTCAGCAAAAAAAGAAACCTGAAGCTCAGTCAATTTGGACGGAAGGCCCTTGAGTCGAAGCGCCAAGTTCCGTCAGGCGCGCGACAACTGCCTTGGCCGTCGCATATAGGCTCTGTGCGCCGGGTCCATCCTCACCGAGAAGCGCGACGGGCTTGCCGGAATCGCCGCCAATGCGGATGCGGGGATCAATTTCGACTTCGCCAAGCACCGGAACACCGTAGGCCTGCGCGGTTTTTGCGCCTTCGCCGTGGCCAAAGATGTCCACGGGCTTGCCGCAGTGCGGACAGGCGAACGTGCTCATGTTCTCTACAACGCCTAACACTTCGACATTCACCTGGCGGAACATTTCAATGGCTTTGCGAACGTCGGCAAGCGCAACGACGGAAGGCGTGGTGACGACGACTGCGCCAGTGACCGCGACGGTCTGAATCAGCGTGAGCTGCACGTCGCCCGTGCCGGGCGGAAGATCAATGATCAAATAATCGAGCTGGCCCCATTCGACGCTGCGCAGGAATTGTGTGATGACGCTGTGCAGCATCGGGCCGCGCCAGATCATCGGCTTGTCGCCGGGATTGAGCAGTCCCATGGAGATCATTTTCAGGCCGCTGACTTCGACGGGAATGATGTGACGGTCCGCAGTGGCCATGGGTTCCTGCGACGTGCCGAGCATCAATGGAACGTTTGGGCCGTAAACATCGGCGTCGAGCAAACCGACTCTATGGCCTAGCTTCGCGAGGGCCAGCGCTAGATTCACGGCGACGGTGGTCTTGCCGACGCCGCCTTTGCCGCTCGCGACCGCAACCAGGTTTTTCACCCCCGGAATGGGCTGGCGTTCGGGCATTTGCTGTGGTGTCGGCGGCATAGTTTTTTCCTGTCTGAAATCTAAGTGAGATACCCGGTTTTCAAGCTGCGCATCATGCGGCAGCGCCGTGACACTTCTTGTACTTCTTACCCGAACCGCAGGGACAAGGGTCGTTGCGGCCGACTTTGGCTCCCGCGCGCACAGGTTTCGGAGCTTCGGCCTGCGCCGGCCCCGTCTGGAATTGCAATTCCTTTTCCTGGCGCTGATGTTTGCGCTCCATTTCGCGGGCAAAAGCTGGCAGTTGTTCGGGCTCATTGGCGCGAGCGGCAGCGCTGGCCGCAGCAGCAAGCGGACGAGGGCGCGGAGGCCTTGGGCCGGCGGGAACCCGCGGGACGCCACCCCCATCTCCCCCATCCGGCGGCGGAGCTCCCGGCTGCTGGGGCGGACGCTCGCCCATCTGTACCTGAATGTGGAAGAGATAACGGATCGTCTCGTTGTCAATGCGGGCCATCATATCTTCAAAGAGGACGAATGCTTCCTTTTTGAATTCGACGAGCGGGTCCTTCTGGCCGTAACCGCGCAGCCCGATGCCTTCTTTCAAGTGGTCGAGAGAAAGAAGGTGATCCTTCCACTGCGAGTCCACGACGTCGAGAATGATGCGGCGTTCGAGCCAGCGCATCAGGTCCGCGCCAAACTGCTTTTCCTTGCCCTCGTACTTTTTGGAGATGGCCTCAATCGTCGCGTCGGCAAGCTCGTCATGATTCAGCGCGGTGGGGTCGGCGCCGGCCGTTTTGGCGTCCACGCCGAACTGGCTGTTGATTTCGGCGAGAAACTGCGTGGTATTCCACTGGCCAGGATGCTG
>Ga0335076_10000240_pt1 | contig 47441 bp, 41 predicted proteins | sample Lox_Sample_25_FD_206717 | JGI IMG/M metagenome (GOLD analysis project Ga0335076, IMG submission 206717) | Soil microbial communities from Loxahatchee National Wildlife Refuge, Florida, United States - Lox_Sample_2.5 | ecosystem: Environmental > Terrestrial > Soil > Wetlands | place: USA... | reverse complement strand
AAGAGGGAAGTTGCGTGACAGCTTATCGGAAACACAGCGATTGTCAAGCGAGTCGGGAACGCGGTTAGGAATTACGTTTGGGAAGCTACGAAGTCACGATTTAACAACATTCGTATCAGGCATCGCTTTAGCGATGCCGCTCTTCGTCTGACCCTGAACCGCCTTCAGGCGCTGCACAGCCGACCCTAGCCGCGGGTGAAAGCGTTCCCTGTGACTCCGTCCCAATTCGTGTTTAAATATCCGCCTGTGAGTCGAATCTCTTTCTGAAATCGATAGCCGATGCGCCAACCTGATCCCAGCCGCTCCCGTCGTTCCTTCTTGAAAAGCGCAGTCGCCACCACGACGGCTGCGGCCGTTAATCCCGCCCTGTCAGCGGCGCGAGAACTCGTCTCCTCTCCTCAGCCATCCCCGTCGCAGGTGGCATCGTTTGAACTTGACGAAATTACGATCGCCGAACTGCAGGAGGGCATGAAATCCGGCCGCTTCACCGCTCATTCCCTCGTCGAAAAATATTCCGCGCGCATTGACGACATCGACAAGCGAGGTCCAGCCGTGAATGCGGTCATCGAAATGAACCCCGAGGCGTTTGCCATCGCCGACGCTCTCGACAAAGAGCGCAAGGCTAATGGCCCGCGCGGCCCGCTTCACGGCATACCCGTGCTGATCAAAGACAACATCGATACCGCCGACCGCATGCTGACCACGGCCGGATCACTGGCTCTGGTCGGCTCAAAGCCACCCAAGGACTCTTTCGTCGCGCAGAAACTGCGGGCCGCCGGCGCAGTAATTCTGGGGAAGACTAACTTGAGCGAGTGGGCGAACATTCGCTCCAGTCACTCCGTCAGCGGGTGGAGCGGACGCGGCGGACTCACCCGGAATCCCTACGCTCTCGATCGCAACCCATGCGGATCCAGTTCCGGAACCGGCGCAGGTATTTCCGCGAATCTCGCCGCTGTAGGCATCGGCACCGAAACTGATGGCTCGATCGTCTGTCCGTCTTCTTCCAACGGCTTGGCCGGGATCAAGCCGACGGTCGGTCTGGTCGGCCGCAGCGGAATCATTCCCATCTCCCACAGCCAGGACGGTGCCGGTCCGATGTGCCGCACCGTGCGCGACGCGGCGATTCTGCTCGGCGCACTCACCGGGGTGGACCCGGATGATCCAGCCACGGCGGCTAGCGCCGGACATTCACAAAATGACTACGCACAATTTTGCGACCCGGATGGTCTTAAGGGTGCACGCATCGGGGTTGCCCGCAAATATTTCGGCTTTAATGACGCCGTCGATGCCCTTATGCAGCAGTCGCTCGATGTCATGAAGAAACAAGGGGCGACTCTGGTTGATCCAGCCGACATCGAAACCCTGGGCAAGTTTGACGAATCCGAGCTCCTGATTTTCATGTATGAACTGAAGGCCGATCTGAATTCATATCTCGCCCGGCTTGGCCCGAGCGCTCCGGTTAAGACATTGAAAGACATCATCGACTTCAACGAGCAGAATCGAGCGAAGGAGATGCCCTGGTTCGGGCAAGACTTATTCATCAAGGCCGAAGCCAAAGGTCCACTTACCGAGAAGGAGTATCTCGACGCACTGGCGAAGAGCCATCAGTTAGCGCGAGCGGAGGGCATTGACGCACTCATGGACAAGCACCAACTCGACGCCATCGTGGCGCCGACGGGCGGTCCGGCGTGGCTGACAGACTTAATCAATGGCGACCATGTATCCGGAGGCAGCTCCAATGCGGCGGCTGTCGCGGGTTATCCGAACATCAACGTGACTGCCGGTTACCTCTCCGGACTCCCAGTGGGAATTTCATTTTTCGGCCGCGCATGGAGCGAACCGGTTCTAATCAAACTGGCTTACTCCTTTGAGCAGGCGACCAAAGCACGCCAGGCCCCGAAGTTCCTGCCATCCATTGGGTAACGTCTAGTAATGGGACTTGTCCTCGAGTGCATGTAAAGTTACGCAAAAGCTGGTTTAACAGGCTTCCGATCCACCTAAAATAAGCATGTAGCCGGAGGTGGGGTTATGCCTGAACTCCGTTCTTGCCGGTCGTTTTTGCGGAGAATGTTGCGAATCTCCGCGGGATTGGGCTTCCTCCTCCTTTATGCATTGTCGATTGCTCACGCGCAAGTCCTCTACCAGGATCAGCTGGCACAAGTAGACCATCTACCATCCTTAGCGGCACGCACGCACGATCCCTCCGATGTGTTGCTGACTTCGCTGCACACCATCATCCGCGACGATGCAATTTGTTGCGACCGTGATTCCGCGCTGCAGGACAGCGCCCAAGCCGCCGACCCCAAGTCTCTGAAGGACGTTGCCAGTAAATTGGAGGGCAGGCATTTACTCGCCGATGGCCGGCCCATCAAGGTCACAACAGAATTCCTGACGCCCGATGCCGTCAATTCCGGACATCTGATTCAGATGATCCTCGACCAGCATCCTCCACTGATGGAGTGGAATTCCCACGTATATGTCGTGCATGGGGTCGTCTACGCATGGACTGCCAGCGGTTCGGAGGATTCGACCGCCGTGTACACGGTCATTCGTAAATTCCTGCTGTGGGATACCCGCTACGCCGATTCTCGTCGCGACGTTGTGTTTGATCGTGCTACTGATGACCCGAATAAGGTGCAGGGTCTGCTCTTCGTCCTGACGGCTGCACAATAACGTTCGCGGCTGTTTTTCTTCCCGCATCTCACCTTCTAATTTTTCTAGCGCAGGCCAATTCCCGTGCTAGCCTTGACCTACCGAGGGGGTATTAAATGAACCTGAACAAAGTTGTTTCTTCCCTACGATCCGAGTACTCCCGTCTTCAGAAAGAGTTGGATCAGGTAGGGAAGGCGCTGGACGCGCTTGGACAGTCCGGCGGCGCCAAGCTCAAGCGAGGTAAGCGGGTCTTGAGTAAGGAAGCACGCCGTCGTATTGCCGAAGCGCAAAGGCTACGCTGGGCAAAAGTGCGGAAACAAGCTGCCAAGCTAGTCAAGGCGTAGGTTGTAGAAGTATTCTCGCAAGCACCGCAAACGGCCTTTTCGTAGGTTCTACGGAATTTTGCGAAGAGGCCGGAGCGGGGCCCCTCCCCAAGCTTTATAATCCTCCCCAAGTGCGTGAACCAGATGTCACCGCCATACACGCATACCTCGTTTCCGGTCCGGGCGCAGAGATTCGGCGCGATTCTCATTTTCACCGCCCTCGCGTTCTCTATTTGCGCCGCGCAGGATGTGACCCTGCAGAAATTAGTCGACCCCGACACGGTCGTCATGAAAGACGGCAAGCCGGTCCCGTTTGCCCTCTATGGGCTCATCGAGTTTAAGTCGCTGTCGGAAGCCTTTCAGTACATCGATTCACAATATGACCGCTGGCCTCAAGGACTTTCCGAAGAGGAACGCCAGGCTCGAGCAGCACAGCTATTGCGCCACGCTGTTGAGAGTCGGGTCGTCTCCATGATCGACGAGCACCCGCTTGAGGTGCTGCTCACTCATACCGAAGATGAACTCTCGCGCGCCCTCTCGCAGATCAAGCAACCTCCGCCGGGATATGGCGACGCCTTCGTCGCGGTTCGTAATAAGTGGAAGCGTGCCCTCAACTGCTGGAGCGCCTCGCCAGTCGTGACTGGACGAGTGCTCTCCAATTGGTATCCCATCGAGGAAGGCATAATTCTTTACGGCGCCACTTATGATTCGACCGAGCATTTCTGGCAGGCGGTGAAATACCATCCCGATATCACGGTCGGCCAGGTATCCGATTTGCTGCAGATCTTCCAGAAGACGGACTGGAAGCCCTGGATGGCTGCCCTCGACGATAATCACGATGTCTATTTGAAAAACGCTTATGCCATCGAGTTCCTGCGTCATAACCTTGCGCCCGAGCGGCTGCAATGGTTCCGGGACGAGTTAGCACGCCAGAGTTTGAACAACGAAGATCATGCGCGGCAGGTGCAGCAGCGCCGCGATCGTGCCTTCCGCTTCACCTCTTACGAAGAGAAAGTGCTCTGGGGAGATCTGGCTGACATGTTTCAACTGGTCTATCTCTTCTCATCCCCGCAGGACGGCGTGCGGGATGAGTTGGCCAAGCGCCACTTCGATGGCATCTATATGGGCGATCTCAAGTTCGGTTTCATCAGCCAGGAATTCCGCTCGTTGATGCTTGAGATCTGGAAAGTGAAGTATTTGAAGATAGCGCGCTTCCGGGAGGTGATCGTGTCGATCCCGCAGGAAACCAGGCTGGAGCACTTCCTCAACGACGGCGACTCACCCGACATTCCGATTCCCATCTACGTCGAGTATCTGAATCAGATCCGGAAAATGGCGCTGCAGCAAGTTCCCTCCGACACCAAGCCTAAGTCCACCGGAACCACTTCAGTGCCAGCACAAACGAAATTCCGCCCCAAAGAATCATCACCAGCAGGCGCGGCCACTGATTGAGCAGCGGAGTGCCTTCCAGAATGCTGGCTCGCAGTGCGTCATTTAGAGCCGTGAGCGGCAGAGCCTTGATCAGCGGATGGATCACGGCAGGGAAGCGTTCGTAGGAGAAAAACACTCCCGAGAAAATCCACATCGGCATCATGACAAGGTTGATCAGGCCGCTGACTGACTCGATCTTCTGTGCCCGGCTGGCTGTGAGCAGCCCAACGCCGCCGAAAGTAAGAGAACCGATGCCTGCCAGCAAGGCAATTGCGCCGATCGATCCCAGAACCCGCATGTGAAAGAAGAGCGCCCCGAACGCCAGTAGCAGACCGACTTCAATCACCATCAGGATGAGCCGGCTCGAGGCCAGCGCGAGCAGAAAATCGGTTCGTCGCATCGGCGTTCCGACGAACCGTTTGAGCAGCTTGCGCTGCCGCATATCGACCAGCGCGAATCCGATACCCCACATTCCGGAATTCATCAGGTTCATGCCGAGCAGGCCGGGAATGAGGAAGTCGATGTAGCGCGAGCCGGGCTCAGAGGAGGTGACGGTAGTAGTCGCTACTGCGTCTTTTCGTCCGGCGGCCGATTGCAGCGCGTCGTTCACCTCGGTCTTGGCCAGCACGCTTTCTGGTCGCGCTGGATCATACCGATATTGAAATCCTCCCTTGCCGTCAGGCTCAACCACCAGATCGAACTTGCCCAGCCGGAAACCGTTTCTGGCCGCAGTTGCATCAAGCACCTGTGGCTTGAAGCGATCATGCTGTGGCGAGCGCGCCAGCATGGCTTGGGCATCCTGCGATCTCGATTCGGACACAATTGCCACCGAGATCGCGTCTCCCGGCTTGTTCCGGAAAGCGATGCCGAGCCCAAGCGCCAGCAACAGTGGAAACACGAATACCCAGAAGACAACTTCCGGTTCGCGCTTCAGTTCCAGCATGCGCGCCATCAGCAGATGCGAATAGCCCGACCAGCGTCCGTTGCGGCGTACAGGTGCGGTCGGCCTCGCCGTAACCGGAGTTTCCTGAGCAACACTCATCGTTATTCCTGACGTTTCGGTTTTGCAGCGTTAATTTGTTGAACAGTTACCGCACTGGTTTCCACTTGTCCAGAAACGCCAGGATCGCTTCCGGCGCCATGCCGCGCGCATCTTCGACTTCACCGTTCTTCTGACTTACAACCAGCTTGCCATCGCTCTCCGCCACGGCCATCGCCGGGATTCCCTTGTCCAACGGGATCTCGAACTGCTGCACCAGATCCGCATTCTTTTTCTCGTCAGGCCCGAGATCGACATGCACGATCTCATAATTCGCGTTCACTACCGGCGCAATCTCCGGACGCTGGAACGCCAGATCGAGCACATGGCAGTCGAAGCACCAGTTCGCGCCAAACACCAGCAACAACCGCTTGTGCTCCCTGGCCGCTTTCTCCTCGGCTTCTTTGACTTCCTGGTGCGCGTCTACATCGGCTGGGTAAATGTCTTTCTTCATGTCCGACGGCGTTTTCAGTTGCGGATTGTCATTGCGCTCGGTGTAGACCAGCCGCCACTGGTCGCCTTCTTTTTTCCAGGTCTGGTCATCGGTCACGATGACCGTCTGACTGTTCGGCAGGCCGGAAGCGATTTCGGCGCGGAAGATCACTCCAGCGCGCGTGGGCCGCACGATCAATCGCACAATATCCACGTTCATGCTGCGCGGCTTCAGCGCCAGCCAGAAACTCGTGTCGGCCTCCGCGTCGTGCATGACTGATTTCACCCGCACCTGCGCCGCGGGATCGGTGCTGTACATCGCCTTCAACGCGCCTGCATCCTGCGCGAGCACCGCTGCCTTCCACTGCGCGAACGGAGGAAACGAATTCTCCTCCTGCGCCAAAACCGCGCCAACGGAGCCAATCGCCACTAATCCCAGGAAAACTACCTTAGCTGCACAAGTCATGTAAGTCCTCGAATCGGATCGAACAAGAAACCCGGGTGCCCCACTTCTGGCCGCCGTTGCCAGAAGTGGGGAAGTCCCGAAAATCAAAATCATGAACTCAAACTTCTGCGATCCGCCTTCTGCATTCTGAAATCTGACTTCTGCCTTCCCCTCACTCTTCCCGCAGATGCCGTCCGGTTAGCCGCACGAACACATCTTCCAGGCTCGCCTGCCGCGTGGTCAGGTGGCGCAACTCGCATCCTTGCCGGTCGATGGCTTCCAGCAGCGCCGGAATCGTCAAATGCGGCTGCTTTACATGCAGCGCGATGAGATCTTCGTCCTCCCTCACCGATTCCACGCTAGGCAGGTTCTTCCACCCATCCGGTGTCGAACCCGCAGCACCACTGACCGCAAACTCCACCACGTGATGTCCGCCGAGCCGTTCAATCAAGTCCGCCGGCGATCCCTCGGCAATGATCTGCCCGTGATCCACAATCGCCAGCCGGTCGCAAAGGCGCTCGGCCTCATCCATGTAATGCGTAGTCAGCAGCACGGTGCCGCCGTTGCGCTGAAATTCGCGAATGATATCCCACAACTGCCGCCGGCTCTGCGGATCGAGCCCGGTCGTCGGCTCATCCAAAAACAGAATCTTTGGATTACATACCAGAGCCGTCGCTACCGCCAGTCGCTGCCGCTGGCCGCCCGACAGCTTTCCTACCCACGCGTCCGCTTTCTCGGTGAGTTGCAACTGCTCCAGCACTTCGTCCGACGAGCGCGGCGCACGATAAAAACTGCCGAACAGGTTAACGGTCTCTCGCACACTGAGCTTTTCCGACAGTCGAGTTTCCTGCAGGGAGATGCCGAGCCACTCGCGCATCTCGCGTTCGTTTTCCTGCCAGCGATGTCCGAAAATCGAGACCTGCCCCGAGGTTGGCTGCAGCAAGCCTTCCAGGATTTCAATTGTCGTGGTTTTTCCCGCGCCGTTCGGGCCGAGCAGGCCGAAGCATTCTCCCGCCTGTATATCGAGATTCAGCCCACGCACAGCCTCAACCTTGCCGTCGTAGGTCTTGCGCAGATCGCGGCATTGGATCGCCGAAGGCATTGCGTGATTTTACCGGATCATTTTCGCAAGCGCAGACAGATTCAATAGCGCTGGGGATTGGAACCCCGGACGCCTTCGTCCGGGGTGGAAGCGCAACCGGTGCCAACACTGAGAAAGTCCTACAACCGCCCAACCATTGTGCCCCCGGGTCCCGTTCCTCCCGGCGGTTGTGGGATGTCCGGTGGCGGCGTGGGTGGCATCGGAGTCACGCCATCGGACGGCTTCGGGACGTTCTCGGAGTCTTCTCCTGGCCTCCGCAAGCTAGGCGCGTTGGCGGGGCGCTCCTGATCTTTCGCCTCCACGTCCTTGTCAGGCTTTTGCAGGATGATCTCTTTTTCTGTGCGCACGATCTTTTCGCCGCCGATCTTCATCGTCTCGACGCGCACGACCTCATCGCCCACGATGCGGACGAAGTCCACGTCGGCCGGAGGATTGCCATAGATCCACTCTTCGTACTCGGTTTCTCCATCCTTTTCACGCACTTTTTTCGGCGGCTTGCCCATGGCGTGCACGACCATTTCCGAGTTCATCCCGACCAGCACATGATGAGCCTTGATCGCTTCCTTCACCTTCGGCGGAACGGTATCGAGGTAAGCCTCTTCCTTGTTGTGGGCATTGAAATCGAGAACGGGGTAGAGCAGATCGCGCAACTGCTGGGCGCTCATCTCCGGAACGTATTTGTCGAAGTACACGTCCAGATAGCTTCCGTGCGGGTTCTGCGGCGCCTCGTTCGGACCCATCTGTACGGGCGCTCCGCTCGCGCCCGATACCTCGATATGCTGGTACCACTTCTTGCGGCGGATCGCCCCGCCATTGATGTCGAAGTGAATGTGGTCTTCTTTGATCTGGACGAAGGAAATGTGCGCCGGATCGCCCGCCCGTACTGCTGGTCCCCAGAGCGCCAACTCCTGCTGCAATTCCTGCGCAGTTGGGGCAACCTCTCCATTTTTCAGTTGCAGCCCCTTGGTTCCCATCGGAAACGCGGTGCGGGCATAGACCAGTTGCGTCTCGAAGTCGCGAATAATTTCATATCGCGTCTGCTTCGAGATCCGCGGCGCGTTCGCTGCAATAGGGCCGGCCGGCGCCTGCGATTGCGTCTGGATGTTTGGCACTTGCTTCGACTTCTTCTGCGGAGGGTCCGACGGAGCCGTCGTCGAGTTGTCCTGCGCGAGCGTGGGCATGGCGGCAAGCAGGAGGAAAGAGAAAAGCGAGAGGAGGAGGCCGCGAAGAGAATCCATAAAGCACCCCAGGCCGACTACCCGGAAATTATATCTTGAGATGCCCTTCTGGTTACCATTGTTGGACCTTTTTCGTTGACAGATTAGTTATTTTTCGCGAGACTCACTTGCAATTGCGCTGCCGCTGCATTGATCGAGTAGCTTCGTATCTGGCCAACTTTTGATGGGTGTTGTGCATTGGCTCCTTCGCCGCCAACGGTTCCACCGGAGTCCGGGTTCCCTGATAACGGCGTTACGCCGGTTTCAGTGACTTCTGCCGCCTCGCAACAGAACGATTCTAACCAGCCGCCCGAAGCCATGTCGGTTTTGCGGCAAGCCCTGACCGACGGGGCTCAACCTGCCGCCTCTATCTTCCACGCTGCGGCCGATGCCGCCCGCATTCTCAGCGGAGCCGACGGCATCGCCATCGCCGTCCGCACCAAGGGCGTCGTAGTTTGCCGGGCGCGCAGCGGAGACATGGCTCCTGACGTGGGCACCCCCCTCAATGCCGAATCTGGCATCTCGGGCGAGTGCCTGCGTAGCGGCGCAACCCTGATCTGTCACGACACGGAAACTGACCCGAGGGTTGACGCCGACGTCTGTCGCATCCTCGGAATTCGCTCCATTGCGGCGCTGCCCTTGCGCAGCCCTACCGGCATCAGCGGAATTCTTGAGGCCTTTTCGGCAACCCCATTCGCCTTCGATGACGACCAGGTTGCTTCTCTCAAGGAGTTCAGCGAAATCGCCGAGGCTGCTTACGAGCGGGAAGTGCGGCCGCGGCCTGCGGCTCCGGAACTCGCTGCAAGGCCCGTCCCGGCCGCCAAGCCAGCCCGCAAGGAATTTTTCCCGTCAATTTCGGAGGCTGACAAAGCTCGCGCCGAGGAACTCTTCGGCGCTCCATCCCGCAAACGCCGCTACTGGATCTCCGCCATCGCCATCGTGGCGCTGGCCCTCATCACAGGAGTCGTCTGGTTGAGTTGGCTCGATCCTTCGGTCGAATCGTCTACCGCTGAGATCCAGCTACGCTCCGCGGAGGCTGCGGACAGTCCTGCAACTCCAGCCGCGAGCGCGCCCGCACCCAAGCCTCAGGCTGGCACCAGCCCGGCATTTTCTCATCCTCGTACTGGACCGCTCCACAATGCCGCCGAGATTCAGCCCGAAGTCAACCACGTAACCAACCGAACCATCGAGGCTCCGAGCTCAGTTCCTACCGTCGCTGCCGGAACTGCGACGGCAAAGCCTGCATCCGATCGCTCAAGTTCGATCCCGGCAGAGCCACCTCCAGATATTCAGGTCGCCGAGTCCAGAGATTCCGTGCTCTTATCCAGCTTGACGCCTCAACCGGCAATGCCAACACTCGGCGTGCCGGTTTCTCAGGGACTCACCCAGGGAACGCTGATCCATCGAGTCGAACCGGAATATCCAATGCAAGCTCGGGTCCAGCACGTGGCCGGATCTGTGGTCCTGGACGCTACCGTTGGAAAAGATGGAAACGTGCACAGCATCAAGCTGATCAGCGGCCCGCCGTTGCTCGCTGCTGCCGCCCGCGAGGCCGTCCGCAAATGGCGATACAGCCCGCCCCTGCTCAACGGCTCGCCCATCGAGGTGCAGAAGCAAATCACGATCGTCTTCAAGCTGCCGTAGAGGTAGCGCTAGCCTCAGGCCGGGCCTTCATTTCTCAGCAAAGTTCATGTAGCAACAGCCGCCCTCGGCTGTCGATGTGGAGGGCTGGGTCAGCGATCGAGGACTAAGCGGGGACCAGGTTCAGCGCCTTCTTTATGGTGTTCCGCTCGTTCTGGATTTTTTCCTGCAGCAGGGTAATCGCGTAGATCAACTGCTCTGGACGCGGCGGGCATCCTGGCACATAAATATCCACCGGAATCACCTGGTTCACGCTCTGCACCAGGGCATAGTTCTGGAATACACCGCCCGAAGTCGCGCATGCTCCCATCGAGATGACCCATTTGGGCTCCGGCATCTGTTCCCACAGTTGGCGGATCACAGGCGCCATCTTGTTCGACACGCGCCCGGCAATGATGATCAAGTCGCTCTGCCGAGGCGACGGACGGAATACTTCCGCTCCAAAGCGCGCGATATCGAAACGCGATGCGCCCATCGACATCATCTCGATCGCGCAGCAGGCAAGGCCGAACGTCATCGGCCAGATGGAACTCTTGCGCATCCAGTTCACGGCCGCGTCAAGCGTGGTGAGGACCACGCCCTCAGGCGTGGGATTGCCGTAGGTGAGGTCCTTGACGACCTTCTTGCCGTTTTCGACTTCAACATAAGGACCAAAATTGAGTTCGCGTGACATTGCTTGTATTTTACGACATCTTCGGTTGCGCGCGAAAACTCCGGAGCAGCTTTGGAGTTGATATCGGAATCAGTTTTTAAAACGAGCGCAACATGACGATGTTAGGGTAGTTGCGAACTTTGCTTTGACCCGTATTTCCCCTCTAGAAGGCCTTCATGAGAATTGTGCGCCATACGCATTATGTGCTCCTGCTGTTCGCCTTGGTAACCATCGTCAAATCTCAGACAGCTCCGCCATCGAGCACATTACCCGGAATCATCACCATGTGTGAGGATGCCGATGGCTGCTCAGACTGGTTTTTCAAGGGAGAGCAGGGTACTGGAACCTGGACCTCCGGCGGGGTTGCCGATCTCAAGATTACGCACTTGGACAGCACCTCGATCACGATTCATCGTGTGGATCCGAAAGGTGTGGTGCAGGGTCTCATTGCCGATTACACCGGCACCATCTCAAATGGCTGGATTGAAGGTGACATTTCTGCGTCCTGGCCCGGGCACTCAACCGGGCGTTGGTGTAATTGACAGGACGGGTCGCACCTGCGAATAATCAGCAAGAAAGTGATGCAGTCCTGGCGCTGGAATCAACCAGTCGTCGTGAGCGGGAGTAGTTCAGCGGTAGAACGCCAGCTTCCCAAGCTGGATGTCGCCGGTTCGATCCCGGTCTCCCGCTCCATTTTTTCAATTACTTGAGCGCCGCCCACATATCCGAATACACACGCGATACACACTTAATATACGCTTGAATCTCAAATTTATTGCCTTCTCCCCCTCCCGATGTTTCAGCTAGGGAGATCTCCCGATGGAAGCAGCCGTGCTGCTCAGTCTTCGAACATCACGAAGGCTGGGGCATCCGATTTTCGAATGATTCACACGAGAGACACGAGAGACACTAGGCTAGGTCAGTCTGGGGGAAGACTTTAACGCCTATCGAAGAGTTGTGAGGGGATTTCTCATCAACCGAACGCTGGGTTCGCTACGGGACAAAGTTTCGGATGCGATCTGGCAGTTCGACTGAATGCGCGATCACCTCACTGAACAGCTCGAAAACTTCGTCCACGTTCTCCTCTACAATAAAATCCCAATGTCCCCACCCGAATCCAAGGGCACGCTCAAAGCCGAACTGCGTTAGCGGATGGCGATCTTTGAATTCAGAAAACGAGACAACGTATCGGAGTTGAGCGTGTCTGCCGCCGAAATCGACATGTACGGAGAAATCCTTTCCTGCATGGTGACAGCGGTAAAACCCAAGGTCGTCCACCTTCACGAGCCCGAATCGCTTTAAAACTGCTCTAGCCCGTTGGCGTCGTTCTGGTAGCTTTACCGGACGAATTGAACTGGCTAACGCGAATTGCGCTTCGCTCACTGAACTTGGGCAAAATTACACCATGTCTTCTCATTAGTTGCGGCTTAAGGGGGTAACTGTTGAAATCAGGCGATTACCTCAAAACCCCTGCTGGGGTAGTTTTGAGTGCAATGGGGATGTGACGACAACGGCGGCTGGGCCAAACCAATTTCCACCACAAATCAGGAATCTCTGCGGCTATCGTCTCGAAAAACGCGATGGCTAGAAATCGACAGGACGGTCCTGGTGCATTTAATTGGTGTGATCGCTCCATTCCCAATGGAGGATCGGTTCCCAACTGCCACCGCATTCGCACGCCGGGGAAGCTCCCGCGGCCTCTGCTTTCTGGCAACGGTCGCAGAGAACGGTTGGAGGACCCCCGAAGAGCCCCTGACCATCGCGAGTCATTTTGCGGCGGGATTGATAAAGAACCAAACCGAAAACGATTGTGAAGATGCCAAGCGTCGAAGGATCCGTCATCCGTGTAGCCGGTCCCATCGCTACTACTCCGCCAGAGATGTAGCCGCCACGAAATCCTATCGACCAAAGCGCCGCGCTGAAGGCTGCCATCAATACGGCACTCATAACCGGCCAACGCCAACTGCGCCGCCGACGCTTTTCTTCTTCCACGGCCTTGCAGATGTCAGCGTCAGAAAGTCGCCTCCACATGATCCTATAAAGCTCCTAAGTCATCTTAGAGTTGAACGGCGGCACTAACGAATTACCGCGGTAATCAGGCCGTTTCAATCATTTATAAGGGTGAGTGGAAGCCGCGGCCGCCGACTATCGTTATCAGGCGGCTTACACTCAAAACTGGCTGTGATCCCCCGGGTTGCGAGCAGCGGGCCGAGAGCCTGGGTGCGGGTGCGGGAGATCTCCTGATGGAAGCAGCCGTGGTGCCCAGCCTTCGAACACCACGAAGGCTCGGGTATCCCACTTTAGAATAGTTCACACGAGAGACGCTAGGCTGGGCCACCCCGCCGATTGGAGACAGACCATGACGGTTGAGCAGCAAGTCGCTGACTATTACACGCGCGGAAAACTGGAAGACAAGATCATGACTGCGTTGCGCAGCGCAGGGAAGGACCCGGATCACCTCCGTGCAGAAGACTTAGCTCAAATCGACGAATTTCATCTCGGCGGCCGCCAAGCGACTGAGGCCTTGGCGGAGTTCCTTCAACTCCGGTCGGGCATGCATTTGCTGGATGTTGGGTGTGGCATCGGCGGTCCGGCGCGGTATTTTGCCGGGCGCGACTGCGAGATTACCGGTATCGATCTGACGGAGGAGTTTGTCTCAACGGCGGTCAGCCTCAGCCGCCGGGTCAAACTCGACGAAAAGCTGACTTTCCGCCAGGCGAGTGCACTCAGCCTGCCCTTCGCTGAGGGTACATTCGATGGCGCCTATACCATCCACGTGTGCATGAACATCGCCGACAAGGCGAGTGTCTTCCGCGAGGTGGCGCGTGTGCTCAAGCGCGGCGCGCGTTTTGCGATCTACGACCTGATGCGCGGCAAAGACGGCACACTCACCTTTCCTGCGCCGTGGGCGCAGACTCCCGAGACGAGCTTTGTTGCCAGTATCGAGGACTATCGCCGCCACTTGGAGGCAGCGGGATTTCGTATCGAGCACCAGCGGGACCGGCGGGAATTCGCCATCGAGTTCATGCAGCGGACGATGCCCGGGGCTTCGGGGGGACCGCCGGTTCTGGGAGTACACCTGCTGATGGGCGAGCAAGCGCCCTTGATGCTCAAGAATGTGTATACGGCGATCGTCGCGGGAGAGCTGATCCCGGTGGAACTGGTCGCCATCGCAGGTTAAGAGTCGCATTCCTGATTTAGACGGGCGCTCAAAACCCCAAGCGAGTCCGAAACAAAAATCCCCGCCTTAGGAGGGCACCGAAGGCGGGGCTACGAGATACCAGGTCAAATACAAGTAACTTGATAGAGATACTAGTTGGAGACTTCCGCCTTGTCAAGCACTGCTTGGTGAGTATCGCAAATATCCGTTCGCCTGGACTTCTGCTCGATCGCCGGTAAAGGTACCGGAACCTTTGCCTTTTCTAGGTCCCCAACTTGCTGCTTAGGCTCCTTCCATCTCCTGCGGTTACATAAGTTTGTACATCTCACCAAATCCGTGATTTGGATCACCGAGAAACGTGATGTCGGCCATTTTGGAGAACCCCGCCTTGCCCGAAGATGTCCTTGAAAGTAGCGGAGATGCGGGTCTTCGGACCGCATCCCCTGGCTCGTCGGACTTTCAGGGTGAATCCGGCGGGGCAATCAGGGAGGGGTGGATGAGCACAATTGACATTCATGAAGCGGAAGTAAAACAAGCACAGCCGGCTGGCCGTCCGGGAGCGGCGGTCCTGCCACGGAAAGACCTCGTCATGGGCCCACCGCTTCCGCAGCGCGCGATGTTCTCCGATAGCATGCTCGAGTTTGGCGTGCAGCGAAAGCGGAGATTTTTTGCCACTACAACGTCCTTTGTTATTAACTGCATGGCCATCGCGGTCCTGCTTCTGATTCCTCTTGCTTTTACTGAGGAACTGCCGAAGGCGCAGTTGCTGACGTTGCTGATCGCGCCTCCTCCTCCACCGCCGCCACCGCCCCCGGCGGCAGAAGCAGTGCAGAAGATCGTGAAGCAGATTCAGACCGACCTGCTTAATACGGGCCAGCTGCGCACACCGAGCAAGATTCCACAGAAGGTGCAGATGATTAAAGAGGAAGAGGCACCGCCACCGATGCCGGCCACGGGCGGCGTGGTTGGAGGCGTTCCGGGCGGAATTCCCGGCGGGCAGCTTGGCGGCGTCATTGGCGGCATCGTCAATGCCACTTCGAATCTTGCCACAGTCCCCAAGTTCGTCCCCGTCGTTCCACAGCGGGTGCGAATCTCACAGGGTGTAACCAAAGGCCTCCTGATCCATCGGGTAGAGCCGGTTTATCCCACGTTGGCCAAGGCAGCGCGCGTTCAGGGTGACGTGATTCTTTCCGCAGTGATTGATATCAACGGCGAAATCACGAACTTGCAGTTGGTCAGCGGTCATCCCATGCTGGTGCCGGCGGCCATCGCTGCCGTCAAACAGTGGCGTTACAAGCCGTACCTTTTGAACGGGCAACCGGTTGAGGTGGAGACCACCATCACCGTGATCTTCGCGCTCACCTCTTGAAAGTGGGAAGGGCGCAGCAGGGGAGCGCCGGGAGTTAACAGATGCCATCAGAATACACTTATCGCGTTTCGGCCTGGTGGACCTCAGGCCGCACTGGACTGGCGAAGTGCGAGTCCTCTCCTAATACGATCCACTTCTCAGAAGCCGCAGAGCTTGGCGGCCTTCAGGGCCGCTGGACCCCGGAGCAGCTCCTGCTGTGCGCCCTAGCAGGCAGCTTCACCACGACGTTCAACGACATTGCGCGCAGCACCAAATTTGAATACACCGACCTCGAAGTGGAAGTCGAGGGCAGTGTTCGCCGCAACCGCAATACCGGATGCAACTTCGAGGAGATCCTGCTGCGTCCGCGCCTGACAGTGTTAACGGAGGAGCAGCGCGAGGCCGGGTTGTCTCTGCTGCGCCGAACGAAATCGATTTGCCTGATCTCCCGCGCCATTACCGCGCCCCAGACTCTGGAGCCGTTGGTTGAAACCGGCAAGGTTCCGGTCGAAGGCTGGAGCAATCAGGATGCGTCTGTGAAAGTTGGGGTTTAAAGGAACCGCTCAGAAAGGGGGATTCCCATGATGTTCTCCTACAGATTGGTGCGCCTGATCGAGTCGCACGCTGATGCGCTGGCCGGCGGGCTCGAGGAGAGAGTACAAAACAGCCCCCAGGTCACTCATTTTCGCGACGTCCCGGCTCATGAACTAAGGGAACGGGTTTACGAGATCTACCGGCATCTGGGTGAGTGGTTGCTCGGCAAGAATGAGCTCGACATCGAGCACCGCTACCGCGAGATCGGAGCCCGGAGGGCTCAGCAGGAAGTTCCGCTCAGTGAGGTCATTCAAGCCATCGTGCTCACGAAAGAGAATCTCTGGGAATTCCTGAAGAGCGAGGCGGTGATGGACCGCGCTGTCGAGATCATGGGCGAGTTGGAATTGCTGCAGATGCTCGAGATGTTCTTCGACCGCGCCATTTATTATGCGACCGTGGGGTACGAGGAAGAAGTCGCCCGTGTCACGCACGAAGATGAGGCGTTGCGGGCAAGCTAAGGGGCAGAGTAGCGATGTCATGGGAAACGGAATACAAAACAAGACTGAAAACTGCAGACGACGCTCTGCAGTGCGTGCAATCGGGGATGCGCGTCTACATTCAGCCTGGTTGCGCCGAGCCTGAGACTTTGGTCGAGGCCCTGATGCGCCGCGGGCCTGACCTCCACAGCGTCGAAATCGTTCACATGATGACCATGGGCTGCGCGCCTTATGTCGCTCGCGAGATGGAGGGACATTTCCGGCACAATGCCATGTTCATTGGCGCCAACGTGCGCGACGCCATCAATGACGGGCGCGCCGACTATACGCCGATTTATCTGAGCGAGATTGAGGGCCTGTTCGAAAGTGGCGCCATGCCCATCGACGTGGCCCTGATCGAGGTCTCTCCACCCGATTCCCATGGCTTCTGCAGTTTTGGAGTTGGGGTCGACACCACTCTGACGGCGGCCAAGGTTGCTAGGTTTGTCGTTGCCCAGGTCAACGACAAGATGCCCCGCACCTACGGCGACAGCTTCATCCATGTAAACGATATCGATGCCTTTGTCGAGTCGACGCGCCCGCTCTGCGGCTTGAAGAAGCCGGCAGTTACCGATTTGCAAGTGGCCATCGCCCGCAATGTCACCTCGCTTATCGAAGATGGTGCGGTTTTGCAGACGGGTATTGGCGGGATCCCAGACGCGATTCTGCCCTTGCTCATGGACCGGAAGGACCTGGGCGTCCACAGCGAGATGATCTCCGATGGAGTGATCCCGCTGATCGAAGCTGGCGTCATCACAGGCGCTCGCAAGAACTTCAAGCCGCGCAAGATCATCCTCGGATTCGCGCTGGGCACGAAACGTCTCTTTGAATTTGTCGACAACAATCCTATTTTCGAATTCCACCCCACGGCCTATACCAACGATCCGGCGCTGATTGCGCGCAACGACAACATGGTGGCCATCAACTCCGCGCTACAGGTGGACCTGACGGGCCAGGTTTGCTCCGATTCGATTGGCAACCAGTTCTACAGCGGCATTGGCGGACAGGTGGACTTCTTGCGCGGCGCCACGCGGTCGAAGGGCGGAAAGCCGATCATTGCGATCTCGTCGACCGCCAAGCACGAGGCGATCTCGCGGATTGTGCCGGTGCTCGATCCTGGAGCGGGCGTCGTTACGTCGCGGGGACTGGTTCGCTACATCGTCACCGAGTACGGCGTTGCGTACCTGCACGGGAAGTCGATTCGGGAGCGGGCCAAGGCTCTGATTGAAATCGCGCATCCGAAATTCCGGGAACAGCTTTACGCGTATTGCGAGAAAACAAAGTGGCTGCAGCACCACAAGATGGCGCAAGTGCTTCAGCCGTGAGGGACCCTATGCCTGGACCAGCACGCGGCAATGTCGAAATCGATGTGGAAGAGTGCAAAGGATGCGGGCTTTGCGTCGAGTCGTGCCCGCCAAAGTGCCTTGAGCTTGCTCCAGAATTGAGTCACTACGGCGTGCATCCGGCCCGCTACACGGGCCACGAATGCACTGGATGTGGCATCTGCTTCTATTGCTGCCCGGAGCCCGGGGCCATCACCGTTTATCGGCTCGCCCCGCCACCCAAGACCACGGTAGTTCAGGCTCCGACGGGAGGTGAACATGCGCCAGCTCTGTAAAGGAAACGTGGCTGTGATCAAAGGCGCGGTGCTGGCCGGATGCCGCGCATATTACGGATATCCCATTACCCCGGCGAGCGAAATCGCGGAAGCGGCGGCGCTGTATCTTCCCGAAGTCGGCGGAACTTTCATCCAGGCGGAAAGCGAGACCGCTTCCATCAACATGGTGTATGGAGCTGCATCGGCAGGAGTGCGCGTGATGAGCGCATCCTCCGGACCCGGCCTGAGCCTGATGCAGGAAGGCATGTCTTACCTGGCAGGCGCCGAGCTGCCCTGCGTGATCGTCGATGTCATGCGCGGAGGTCCCGGCCTGGGCAACATCGCGCCCGAGCAGAGCGATTATTTCGCGGTGGTCAAGGGAGGCGGTCACGGCAACTACCGAAACATCGTGGTGGCCCCGGCTTCCGTGCAGGAAATGGCCGACCTGACCATGCTCGCTTTCGACCTCGCCGACAGGTACCGCAATCCAGCGGTCGTACTCACCGATGGCTTTGTCGGCCAGATGATGGAGCCGCTTGATCTCAGCTACCGCGAGATTATTCCTCCGCACAAACCATGGGCAGTGCAGGGAACCGCGGGCACACGCCACAATATGGTCAGTTCCATCTTCCTGGAGCCCGACGAACTGGAAGAGCACCAGCGCAAGATGGAGGCGAAGTACATCCGCTGCCGGCAGACGGAAACCCGCTGCGAGGAGTACCACACCGCCGATGCCGACCTGATTCTTGTCGGCTATGGGATCGTTTCGCGCGTACTGCGCTCGACTGTCGATGAGGCGCGGCGTCGCGGGATTAAAGCCGGATTGTTCCGCCCGATCACGTTGTGGCCATTCCCAGAGAAGGAACTGGGAAGAGCAGTGGATCGTGCGGAAAAGGTTATGGTCGTGGAACTCAGCAACGGGCAAATGCTCGAGGATGTCCGCCTCACGCTTAATGGCAAGAAACCCATCGAGTTCTACGGGCGCGTGGGCGGCAACGTGCCTGCGGTTGAAGAACTGTTGGCCAAGATCGAAGAGCAGGTCGCGGCGGCCGTGTTAAACAAAGAAGCGGGGCTTTAGTCCTGCGGCAAGAGGAGGTCGCGCCGATATGCGAGACGTGATCCTGGAGGAACCGAAGATGAGCACCGACAAATACGAGGTCGTGCACGCGAAATCGGAGGTCTTCTATCCGGAATACGAACGCAAATCCGATCTCCGTCACCAGACGCACTATTGCCCGGGCTGCGGGCACGGCGTTGTTCACAAGCTGATTGCCGAGGCCCTCGAAGATCTCAAGCTGCAGGACCAGACCATTCTCGTCAGCCCTGTCGGCTGTTCCGTCTTCGCCTATTACTACTTCGACGTCGGCAACGTGCAGGTCGCACACGGCCGGGCTCCGGCAGCCGCTACCGGCCTGAAGCGCGCTTGCCCCGATAAAACGGTCATCGCTTATCAGGGAGATGGCGACCTCGCGGCCATCGGAACCGCCGAGATTATCCACGCCGCCAACCGCGGCGAAAAGATCACCGTCTTCTTCGTGAATAATGCCATCTATGGCATGACCGGCGGGCAAATGGCTCCGACCACTTTGGTCGGGCAACGATCAACCACTTCGCCCTGGGGACGCCGCCCCATCAACGAAGGCTTTCCCGTCCACATGGCCGAATTGCTTTCATCGCTTGAGGCGCCGGTCTATATCGAGCGGGTGGCGCTCTCTGACAACAAGAACATCATGAAGGCGCGGCGCGCCGTGCGCAAAGCGCTCGAGCTTCAGCGCGACGGAGCGGGCTTTACCTTCGTTGAAATTCTCTCTCCATGCCCGACCATCTGGGGCAAGGATCCCGTCGACGCGCGCAACTGGATCGCGGAGAAGATGATCCCCAACTTCCCCCTGAACGTTTTCCGCGATCGCAAAGTCGAGATTCCAAACAACAACGTACCGCCGCATAAAACGGTTGCGGAACTGATTGGCGGCGAATCAAAAGCTTCCAGCGCGACTGTGCCGGGCCGGCAGCATCACTTCCGCGAACTGGGAATCAAGATCGCCGGATTCGGCGGGCAAGGCGTCCTCCTGCTGGGCCAGCTTCTGGCCGAGATGGGAATGCGCGAAGGCCTCGAAGTCAGCTGGCTGCCATCCTATGGGCCGGAAATGCGTTCCGGCAGCGCCCATTGCCATGTCTGCCTTTCCAAAGAGCGCATCGGGTCGCCGCTGCTATCCCGTCCCGAAGTTCTCATCGCGATGAACGAGATCTCGCTGCGCAAATTCGCGTCGCAGGTCGCGCCCGGCGGCACCATCATCTATGGGATGGATCGCTGGCCGGAAGATCTGGAAAAACCGCAAGCCCAGGTGGTCTGCATTCCGGCCACCGAGCTCGCCGACAAGATGGGCTCCGCCAAAGTGGCGAATGTGGTCATGATGGGAGCGCTTCTTGAAGAGACGGAATGTCTCTCCGCGGCCACGGCGGTCAGCGTTCTGGAAGCAAAAGTCAAGAATCCCAAGTTGCTCGAGCTCGACCGCCAGGCGCTCGACGCTGGCCGCGTTTATATCGACCATACCGTCGCGGTTGGCGCGGTCACGCAGGCTGACGGCTTCGCGCAATAAGAACTCCCGGCTTCCGGGCGCCTATTTCGCGAGGACACCTTTCTGCGTCATCCAGGGATGGGCTTCGGCCTTTACCTCGCCCGCCAGCACGAACGGGTCTTGCGCCACAATCTGCAGCGCCTCCTCCGGGGTCGTCGTGAAGATCATCAAGTGCGTAGCTTTGCTCCCACCATCTCGAAACGGCCCGCCCACAACCATCTTTCCAGACTCCCGCAGATCCTCCAGAAAAGCGAGATGCTGACGCAGGATGGGGTCGTCGCCGTTGTGCCCCTGAGCCTTCTCGCCCGGAAAGTACAGGACCATCGCATAGTTTTCCATCGGGTTTGATTCCGGCGGCGCGCTGAAGGTGCTCGTCGGCAGCACCCAAAGATGGAATTCCGGAGCCAGGCGCTTCGCCTTGATTGCCGGGTCGGTATCTGCCCAACTTTCCGCTTCCTCTTCCGATTGGGTCTTGAACACGAAGATGCCGCGGAGGGGAGTGTCATCGAGAAATGGCCCGGCCATCACGAGCTTGCCTTCGCTATGCAGCTTGCGAATGTTTGCCATGTGAGCCTCCTGCAATTTCTGGAGGGCATCCGCGTCCATCTGCGGCGCATTGGCCGGGCGACGCAGGAAAGCAACGTGGTAGAAGAAATAGTCTTCCGCCCGACCCGGGTGAATACCTGGAGTAGATTGCGCGGCGGTAATCGTCACCAGCGCAACAGTTGTCGCGAGCGGCGTTAATATGCGTGCCAGCCTCATAAGAACCCTCCAGATCTGCTGTGGCGAAACCATACCTAAATAAGAGTGGGTAGGGATCCTTCGACTACGCATCCGCTTCGCTTCGCGAAACGGATGCTCCGCTCAGGATGACAATGGGAATGATGTGGCCAAGAGCGTCTGGCGTTCTCAGCACCGTGTTTAGACGCAGCCTAGGTCATTTTGTGATCCAAATCACAGGTTCGGGTGACACCGGACCTATCCCGCATGACAAGCCTGTCCCATGCTTATCTCAGGCTGTGGAGGTGTCCTATGGCACCCGTTGAAGAAAAGAGAGCTACTTTTGCCGAGCAGATATCCGCCGGTATCGCCCCGAAGAATGTGCTGTTCGCAACCGACTTTTCGGCGACTTCGGAGGCCGCTCTGCCGTACGCCACTGCCATTTGCCGGCATTTTGGCGCCACCTTGCATGCGGTACACGTGATTTCCGATACCAGCCTGCTCATGATGACCGGCGGCGTCGACTATGTCAGCATCGGCACCCTCTATGACGACGCGCACGCCGAGGCGAAGGACAAACTCGAGAATGTCGCGCACCGCTTCGAGGGACTGCCTCACCGCACGTACATTCGTCATGGCCAAGTGTGGAGTAACCTGGCCATCATCGCCGACCAGAACGCCATCGATCTCATCGTAGTCGGAACTCACGGACGCACCGGACTGGGCAAGCTGCTGCTCGGCTCGGTGGCGGAAGACATTCTTCGCCACGCGCCCTGTCCGGTTCTGACGGTTGGACCAAGAGTCTCCGGCCGCGACAAGCTTCCGTTCGAGACAGGTCATGATGTTGCGCCGGTTGAACTCGAGATGCGTAGTATCCTCTTCGCCACAAATTTCGCGGAAAGCTCACGCCTGGTTGCCCAGGCAGCCGTCTTTCTGGCTGAGGATTTCCGCTCCCGGCTGACTCTGCTGCACGTGATGGAAGACTACACCAGCCTCGGGCGTGATCCGAAGCCCGTGGAGGCCGCTGCACGCCACCTGAAAGAATTGATTCCGCCCGATGCAGCCCTGCAGTACGCGCCGGAACCCGTGCTGGAGTTCGGCCCAGCATGGCAGCGAATTCTCAAGGTCGCATCGGACCGCGAGGCCGACCTGATCGTGATCGGCGCCCGCGCCGCCGAGCCGGGCAGTACGCATCTGCCGTGGTCAACCACCCACCACGTCATCGCTCACGCCCATTGCCCGGTGCTGACGATGAAGACGTAGGCATTGTTCGGCAAAAGTCCCCCGTTTACTTGCCGACAGGAGTATCCTTACGAAAGTTGGGGTTCTCGCTGGCGGCCACGGTCCTGCGCCAACCAGTTCTGATATTGCGTGAATCTCGCTTCTGGAGGTCCCCATGTGCCTCGCCGTTCCCGGGCGCGTTGTTGAAATCGTCGACGGCGGCGACATTGCCTTTCGCGTCGGCAAGGTCGACTTCGGCGGCATCCGCAAAGAAATCAGTCTTGCTTACACTCCCGAAGCGGAAGTCGGGAAGTATGTTCTTGTCCATGTCGGTTTTGCCATCAGCGTCATCGACGAAGCCGAAGCACAGCGCGTCTTCCAGTACCTTGAGGAGATGGGCGGATTGAAAGAGGAACTCGGTGAAATTCCTCAGTGAATATCGCGATCCGAAAGCTGCCGAACAGCTCGCACAAGCCATCCGCGGCAAAGTAACCCACACCTGGACCATCATGGAAATCTGTGGCGGCCAGACTCATACCATCGTCAAGAGCGGGCTGGAAGACCTGCTTCCCCGCGAGATTACCCTCGTGCACGGCCCCGGCTGTCCGGTCTGCGTGACGCCGATTGACTTGATCGACAAAGCCGTAGCGATCGCCCAGCGGCCCGAGGTCATTTTCTGTTCGTTCGGGGACATGTTGCGCGTGCCCGGATCGTCGAAGAGCCTGTTCGACGTGAAGGCGGAAGGCGGCGATGTCCGCATCGTTTATTCTCCGCTTGACGCTCTAAAGCTTGCGAAGACGAATCCGCAGCGGCAGGTCGTTTTCTTCGCCGTCGGATTCGAAACCACCGCTCCTGCCAACGCGATGTCGGCGTGGCAAGCCGATCACGAGGGCATCGAGAATTTTTCACTGCTCGTGTCGCATGTACTCGTGCCTCCAGCAATGGAAGCGTTACTGTCGTCGAACAACTGCGTTGTGCAGGGATTCCTCGCCGCCGGCCATGTCTGCACCATCATGGGATTCGAAGAATATTTCCCCATCGCGGCTCGGTATGAGGTTCCCATCGTCATCACTGGATTTGAGCCGCTCGACATTCTCGAAGGCATTTTGATGACGGTCACGCAGCTCGAAGAACGGCGGCACGAAGTTGAGAATCAATACGCGCGCGCGGTTCGCCGGGAAGGGAACAGGCCCGCGCAAAACACGATTGCCGAAGTCTTCGAAGTAACTCCGCGCCAGTGGCGCGGCCTGGGAGAGATTCCCGCCAGCGGATTTCAACTGCGCGGCCGCTTCCAGAAATATGACGCCAACCGCCGCTATCCTTCATCCGGAGAGCCCGCGCGCGAGTCGCCGGAGTGCATCAGCGGTTTGATTCTGCAGGGCATCAAGAAGCCGCATGAGTGTCCGGCGTTTGCCGTCAAGTGCACGCCGGAGAATCCGCTGGGCGCGCCGATGGTATCGTCGGAAGGCGCCTGCGCAGCCTACTACCACTATGGCAGACGGCAAAATCACGAACTCGTTCAACCTGAGCTGCCCAGTCCCGCGAGTCGCTGACGATCGCATCGTCCTGGCGCACGGTGGGGGCGGAAAGCTCACGCACCAACTGATCGAGAAGATTTTTATCCCTGCCTTCTCGAACTCGATGCTGGAGCAGCGCCACGACGGCGCCGTCGTCTCGGTGAACGGATCGAGGCTGGCCTTCACTACCGATTCTTTCGTCGTCCGTCCGTTGATCTTTCCTGGCGGCAACATCGGCGACCTCGCCGTCAACGGTACCGTCAACGATCTTGCCATGTGCGGCGCGCGCCCGCTCTATCTAAGTAGCGGATTCATCCTTGAAGAAGGGCTCGAGATCGAGATTCTCCGCAAGGTGGTCGCCTCGATGCAACAAGCAGCCGCGAACGCCAACGTGAAGCTGGTCACCGGCGACACGAAAGTCGTGGACAAAGGCAAAGGTGATGGGATTTTCGTGAATACATCTGGCATCGGAGTAATCGACGGGAATGTGAAGTCGACCATTGGACCGCAGTCGGTTCAGCCCGGAGACGTCGTTATCGTCAGCGGCGATATCGGGCGCCACGGCATCGCAATTCTCTCCGTCCGCGAAGGCCTCGAGTTCGAATCGCCGATCCTTAGCGACACTGCCAACGTCTGGCCGGCAGTGGAAGCGCTGCTGAATGCTGGAATCGACATTCATTGCCTGCGCGATCTTACGCGCGGTGGCCTTGCGACCACGCTCAACGAAATCGCCGCGGACCGGGACGTTTGCATCAAGCTGGAAGAAACAGCGATGCCTGTCGATGAGGTCGTGCAGGGAGCGTGCGAAATTCTTGGACTTGATCCTCTCTATGTCGCGAATGAAGGCCGCTTCGCCGCCATTGTTCCGGCCGCGCAGGCCGACGCTGCACTCGACGTGCTGAAAAAAGTAGCAGTCTCTGGCGGCGCAGTTCGTGTGGGCAAAGTCGAGCCTTCTCCCGGACGCATGGTGCTGCTGCAAAGCCGCATCGGCGGCTGCCGTGTCGTCGACATGCTAAGCGGCGAGCAACTGCCAAGAATTTGCTAACACTCCTCATGTCATTCTGTGCGGCGTTCTTTGCCGCGAAGAACCTTTGCACTTTGCCGACACCAGCAATTGCATAGGTCCTTCGCTTACGCTCAGGATGACAGAGCTTGGCTCAGGATGACAGGGCCTCGCTTAGGATCACAGGATCGGACGTCCGCTGCGGCATCACGCTTCCCGGAACCCTTCCGATCACTAAGTCGCCCATTTTGGAACTCCCAGCATCTCTCTGATTCCAGTACACCTACATCCTCAGTGACTCCAATCACCCGTGCCCGTGAGAATTATCACTGCCACTTTCCCTTCCGGAGAGACAATTGGGAACGGCATTATGTTCTTAAGTTGTACCTACGGAGGTAGGACTATGTCCGTGATGACACCCCCGGGAATCAAGATTCCGGGAGATTACCTTGAATCCGTGATGATTAGTGTGAAAGTGAAGAACCCCGCCGAGCCCGAGTTCCACCAGGCGGTGCAGGAAGTGTTCGATTCTCTGAAGCTGGTGCTGGCGAAACACCCCGAGTACCAATCCGCACGCTTGCTCGAGCGCATTGTCGAGCCTGAGCGCGTCCTCATGTTCCGTGTTCCGTGGTTCGATGACCAGGGCAATATTCAGGTCAACCGTGGTTTCCGCATCGAGATGAACAGCGCCATCGGACCCTACAAGGGCGGCCTGCGCTTCCATCCCAGCGTCAATCTCGGCATTCTGAAGTTCTTGGCCTTCGAGCAGGTCTTCAAGAACTCACTCACCACGCTGCCGATGGGCGGCGGCAAGGGCGGATCGGATTTCGATCCCAAGGGCAAGAGTGACAACGAAGTCATGCGCTTCTGCCAGAGCTTCATGACCGAACTGCAGCGCCACATCGGTCCCGACACCGACGTTCCCGCCGGCGACATCGGCGTGGGCGGACGCGAGATCGGCTATCTCTTCGGGCAGTACAAGCGGCTGCGCAACGAATTCACCGGCGTCCTTACCGGCAAGGGTCTGGGCTGGGGCGGCTCGCTGATTCGTCCCGAAGCCACCGGCTACGGCTGCGTCTACTTCGCTAAGGAGATGTTGAAGACGAAGAAGGAGTCCCTGGAAGGCAAGCTGTGCCTGGTTTCCGGCAGCGGCAACGTTTCGCAATACACCATCGAGAAGCTGCTCGATCTTGGCGCCAAGCCCGTTACCTGCTCGGACTCGAATGGCGTGATTTACGATCCCGATGGCATCAACCGCGAAAAATTGGCATGGGTCATGGAGCAAAAGAACGTGAAGCGTGGACGCATCCGCGACTACGCCGACAAGTTCAAGAAAGCCATCTTCATGCCGACCGACATCAAGCTGGAGCACAATCCGCTGTGGAACGTGAAGGCCGATTGCGCTTTCCCGAGCGCCACGCAAAACGAAATCACCGCGAAGGATGCGGCGAATCTGCTGAAGAATGGGATCAAGCTGGTTGCCGAAGGCGCGAACATGCCGTCCACGCTAGAAGCCACCAAGATGTTCCTCGAAGCCAAGATCCTGTACGGACCGGCGAAGGCCGCCAATGCCGGCGGCGTAGCCACGTCAGGCCTCGAAATGGCCCAGAACAGCGCACGGCTGAGCTGGACGCGCGAGGAAGTTGACGATCGTCTGCATAAGATCATGATCGCCATCCACCAGAACTGCTACGAAACGGCCGAGAAATACGGCACGCCCGGCAACCTGGTGAACGGCGCCAACATCGGCGGCTTTGTAAAGGTCGCAAATGCCATGCTCGATCAGGGCTTGGTGTAAATCTTTCTTATTGGTTTGCTAATGTGGCGCGGGCACTCCTGCCCGCGCTGCGTGAACTGAAGAAAAATCCGGTGCCCCATCCTAACGTCGTGCTTTTGCGAGGTTAGAGTGGGGCTTTATGTTTGTGGAGCGGCGCTCAGTATTTCGCTCGGCTCTTCGGTAGGTTGCTTCTGACGATGTCCCAATTCGGAATCCCCGACAGAAAAATCTGATGCGCTACGTTGCGCATGATCTGATACATCACTCAAAATCCATCTCAGGGCCCGTGGTGTAACGGCAACACGACACTCTGTCCAAGTCGTAGATGCGGGTTCGAATCCCGCCGGGTCCATTCTCCCGTCTGTGGAGAAGGAATCAACGGGGAGAGAAGGCAGAGATAATCTCCCTAGGTAACTTGACTTCGCGGCATGCGTGTCCAATACTGAAAATGGACAGAGTGCCGTAACACCACGTTTTGATCAATGGCTCCGGGAGACCGGAGCCATTTCGATGTGAAGGCACGAATTACGCTGTCCCTCTCTCCCCACCGGGTGTCCCGATCCCGTAGCCTTCTTCCATCGCTCTGCGGAACTTTTCACGGTCTTCGGGACTCATTCTCCTGCAGCCGGGGCCGAAGCGACGACCGCGGCCGGGGCCGTGTCCTCCCAGCCTGCCAAACAGAATTCTGCACAGGGCCAGCAGCCCCAGGGCCTGCCAGAAGGTGAGCATGCGCCAACCGAACAGCGGGGGCAGCAGCCAGTTCCACAGATGCATCACCAACTCGCCGCCAATAAAAATAAACAGCGGGATCCCAACAATCGCCAGTGGCACGATCCAATACCATCTTTTTCTCATCGTTCTCCTCACTTCGTAAAGTCGTGGTACACACGCTGCAAGCGCTCCCGCAGATGCAGCACCGCATACCGTTTGCGCGAGAGCAGCGTGTTGACGCTTACGCCGGTCTCAGCTGCAATCTCTTTGAAGCTCCGCCCATCAAACTCATGCGCAACGAAGACCGAGCGTTGTTCTTCGGGTAACTCATCAAGAGCTGCCTCCAACTGGTCGAGCAGCAGGTTCCGCGCGTACGAGGCTTCAGGGCCCGCATCGGCAGAAGGAAGCAGATCTTCGAAATCCGCCAGCACACCTTCTTCATCGACAGAAGCCAGGTCGCTGAAATTCTCCGGCTCTTTCTTGCGGAACAGATCTGTGATGCGGTTGCGCGCGACTTGAAACAGCCATCCGGTCACGTGCTCGATCGGCATCAGCAGGCGATTCGCTTCAACAAGCCGATAGAAGACGTCCTGCAAGATATCTTCAGCGTCGAGGGGATCGGGCACGCGCCGTCGAATGAAATTGCGCAGGCGGGACTGCTCCCGCTTCACCACTTCGGAAACGCGCTCGTTCTGTTCGAAGGCCATCCGCTCGAGTGCCGTTTGCTTCAGGCTCGCCGCGTCAGTCATCCACTGCTGTAGACGAATCACGCGCGCAAATATTGTAGGGGCGTGGCCGCCAAACCGAAGGCCAGCTGTCGCGGCGGCCTACCGGCGTCGGCAGCGGTAAATATCGTTATATCTGTGTGTTCCGTTGACCCTATTAACTATACGATTAACAGTTTCCACGGCGATTATCGTCACCCGTGGTCACGCGAGTATCATGTGCAGTTAGTCATTCCCCGCCATGATCGTGCCCTCGATTGCCGCGCCCATTCTCGATGCCGAAGAACGTTTTGAAGGTTTCGAGAACCTGATGCCGTTTCGCGTCCAAAACATCCTTCTGGTTTCGAGTCTCTATGACTCTTTCATACTCCGAGAAGATGGACGACTTAACGAGCTGCTTATCGACGAATCGCTCGAACTGAACCTGCGCCAGATTCCTGGCATCACGCATGTCTCCAGTTGTGCCGAGGCTCTGGAGCTGGTGAAGTCCAACCCGCAGTTCAATCTGATCGTCACGAATCTTACCGTTGGAGACACGAACGCCGCTGATCTCGCGCGCCAGGTGAGGGAAGCAGGGCTCGATGTGCCTGTGGTTGTGCTTGGATACGATTATCGCGAAATCAAAAACTTCGTCGCCCGAAATTCCGTCACCGATGTTGATCGCGTCTTCCTTTGGCAAGGCACGCCACGCATCCTGATCGCTATCGTGAAGTACATCGAAGACAAGCGCAACGTGTTGCACGACACTCGCGCGATGGGCGTTCCAGTGCTGCTGGTCGTCGAAGACAACATCCGTTACTACTCATCGTTCTTGCCCGTGATTTACACCGAATTGATCAAACAGTCGCGGCGAGTGATCCAGGAAGGCATCAACGTCGCGCACAAACTCGTGCGCATGCAGGCGCGGCCGAAGATTCTGCTCAGTTCGAACTTCGAACAAGCCGCGGAACTCGTCGAGCAGTATCGCGACTACATTTTCGGCCTCGTCTCAGATGTTGAATTTCCCTGGAATGACAAGCTCAGTCCCGAAGCCGGATTCGAGCTTGCCCGCATGGTGAAGAACGTCACGCCAGATGTGCCGGTCGTGCTGCAGACCAGCCGCACTGAGTTTCGTCCGCGAGCCCAGGCCGAAGGTTATTCCTTCTTGCGAAAGCGTTCGCCCACTCTGCTGAAAGATCTGCGACGCATTTTGACAGACTCGTTTGGCTTCGGGGATTTCGTGTTCCGCATGCCCGATCAGCGCGAAGTCGGGCGGGCGAAAGATCTCAGTGAACTGGAAGGACAGCTTAGGACCGTTGCGGTCGACAGCCTGATGTACCACGCCCAGCGCAATCACTTCTCGCACTGGCTCATGGCGCGCACGGAATTCGCCCTGGCCGCAAAGTTGCGGCCAAGGAAGGTCTCCGACTTCCAAGGGCCAGAACACTTGCGACAAAATCTGATCGAGTCGATCAACGACTACCGCCGCGAACAGAATGAAGTCCTGATTGGCGATTTCAAGCCTGAAACCTTCAAGCCATCCGAATCGAGTTTTCTGCGTATTGGTTCAGGATCTTTGGGTGGGAAGGCGCGCGGGTTGGCCTTTGTCCGCCACCTGCTGCGCACGCGGCGTATCGGGCGGAGGTTTCCCGGAATTCGCATAGCCGTGCCTCCTGCCGTGGTGATTGCCACCGATCTGTTCGACCAATTCCTCGCCGAGAACAATCTCAGCGACTTCGCCTTGCACTGCGACGACGACAGCGAAATCCAGCAGCGCTTTCTCGATTCGCCGCTCCCGGACGCACTCACCGACAGCCTTAAAGCATTCCTTGAAGAAGTCCGCTATCCACTGGCCGTGCGTTCCTCAAGCCTGCTCGAAGACTCGCAGTATCAGCCTTTCACAGGCGTCTACGAAACGTTCATGCTCGGCAACCAGCAACCGGGCCTGCAGGCGCGCCTCGACGAACTCTCGGAGGCGGTCAAGCGCGTTTACGCCTCGACGTTCAGCCAGCATGCGAAAGCCTATGTTCGCGCCACACCGTATCGGCTGGAAGAAGAAAAGATGGCGGTGATTCTGCAACAGGTCGTCGGGAACCTGCACGGCGCTCGGTTTTATCCCGATTTTTCTGGCGTTGTGCGCTCGCATAACTTCTATCCGGTAGCTCCCATGACGTTCGCCGATGGCATTGCGGCTGTCGCCCTGGGATTGGGCCGCACAGTTGTTGATGGTGGAAAGTGCCTCAGCTTCTGCCCGCGCTATCCGCGCAACCTGCTGCAGTTTTCCTGCGTGGAAGATATTCTCGCCAACACGCAAACTGAATTCTGCGCACTCGAACTCGACGGTGCTTCGCAGGGAAGCGGTCCCGCGCATCTGCGCGAAGTGCGTTTCGGACTCGACGTGGCCGAGGCCGATGGGACGCTTCATCTGGTAGCGTCGACCTACTCTGCGGACAATCATGCGGTCTACGATGGGCTAAGCCGTCCTGGCGCGCGCGTGGTCACGTTCGCGCCCATGCTCAAGCACAATATTTTTCCGCTCGCCCAGATTCTCGAGGTCCTGGTGCGGGCCGGCGAAGACGCGTTGGGGAATCCAGTCGAGATCGAGTTTGCCGTACGCCTGCCACAGGCGCAAGAGCCTGCTGAGTTCGGATTTTTGCAGATACGCCCGCTCACGCTGGCGCGCGACCATCAGGACTTGACTGTCGGAGATGTCGATCCGGAGCAGCTTGTCTGTCAGAGTTCGAAGGTGCTAGGGAACGGCCGCATCGAAAATTTGTACGATGCAATTGTGGTGGACTCGCACCGCTTTGAGCGTAGCCGCAGTCAGGAAGTAGCCAGAGCAGTCGCTCATTTCAACGCCACTTTAAGCGCGGAAAACCGGCCTTACCTGCTGATTGGCGTAGGGCGCTGGGGGTCGAATGATCCCTGGCTCGGCATTCCCGTTGAGTGGGATGAAATTGCCGGCGCCCGGGCCATTGTCGAAGCGGGATTTCGCGATTTTCGGGTCACCCCATCGCAAGGGAGCCATTTCTTTCAGAACCTGACAGCATTTCAAGTCGGTTATCTCACAGTCAACCCTGATGCGGGAGAAGGGTCAGTCGATTGGCAATGGCTAGCAGAACAGCCCGCGAATGAAGAGGTCGGTTGCGTGCGGCATCTGCAATTTGCCGCGCCGCTGCGAATCGTGATGAACAGCAAGACCAGCCAGGGAGTGATCTTCAAGCCGGAAGGAGCCGAACGCAGTTAGCATCGCAGGCTATCGGATGAGATTAATTCGTATGCCGATCTTCAAGTTCTTCCCCAGCCGGTCGGACGTATAGACTGGCGCGTTATGTTCGAGCGCCAGGGCGAGGCAGGCGCGATCTCCCAGTGAGAGTCCGAAAGCTCGCGTGTTCGAGAGCAGAATGCCGGTGATTTTGGCCTGCTGCATCGTGAATGGTAGGACCTCGCCCACGATGCCGGAGCAATCTTCCCAAGCTTGTTCGGCGTCCCCACCCCTCGCGACCGGACCGCTCGCACACCGCTCTGTGACTAAGATCACAGCCCGACTAAGCCGCTCCGAACACAATCGATTTGGCTGAGAATTTCGTCCTTTTTCATTCGAGGGAGGGCCAGTGTTCAAGATTGTCCACGCACAATTCCTTGCGCCCGGTATAAAGCGTTTCGTGATTGAGGCGCCGCGTATCGCGCGCAAACAAAAGCCCGGGCAGTTCGTAATCCTGCGGATTTATGAGGAGGGCGAACGAATTCCGGTGACCATAGAAAACTCCGATCCTGAGCGCGGGACCGTCAATATCGTCGTGCAGTCGGCGGGAAAGACCACCAACCTTCTAAATTCGCTGGAGACCGGAGATTCGATTCTCGACGTCGTTGGACCGCTGGGGAAGCCCTCTGAAATCGAAAACTACGGCACCGCGGTTGTGGTAGGCGGAGGCGTAGGCACAGCAATGGCTTATCCGACGGCAGCGGCCCTGAAACGGGCAGGGAATCGGGTGATCGCGATCGTGGGCGCCCGAACCAAAGAACTGGTGATCCTGGAAAAGGAGATGCGCGAGGTGAGTGATGCCCTCCTGATTACCACTGACGACGGCACCTATGCGGATAAGGGCTTCGTCACGGACAAACTGCGCCAGTTGATCGATAACGGCACGCGCATCGACATTGTCATGGCCGTCGGCCCGATCGTAATGATGAAGGCCGTTGCTGAAGTAACGCGAAAGGAGCACATCCGCACGATTGTCAGTCTCAACCCGATCATGATCGATGGAACGGGAATGTGTGGTGGCTGCCGGGTGCTGATCGATGGCAAAAGTGAATTCGCCTGCGTCGACGGGCCGGAGTTCGACGCGCACAAGGTGGATTTCGGAGTGCTCGTACAGCGAAACGCTATGTACCGCGAAGCGGAGCAGCGATCGATGGCGGAATATAACGAGACCAAGAAGCACGCAATGGAGGAGCCTGTGGCCTGTGCGGCTACAGCTGCAAAGCTGGAAGGAGGACGACGATGAGCCCGACCGCCAGCAAGTCGAAGAATCCTCTTTCTCCCAAGGAGCGCATGAAGGTTCCGCGCCAGCAGATGCCCGAACAAGCCGCGGAAGCGCGTGCACACAATTTTGAAGAGGTCAATTTAGGATACAGTGCGGAACTCGCCCAGCACGAAGCTCTGCGCTGCCTGGAGTGTGCCAAGCCGACCTGTACCGACAATTGCCCTGTGGGCATCGACGTGAAGGACTTCGTCCAGAAAATTGTCGTTGGCGATTTTCTCGGTGCGGCGGCAAAAATTCGTGAAGCCAATGTTCTGCCCGCGATCACCGGACGCGTCTGCCCACAGGAAGACCAGTGTGAAGGAAAATGCCTGCTTTCGAAGAAAGTGAAGCCCCTCGGCATCGGCTATCTCGAGCGTTTCGTGGCCGACTACGAGCAGCGCATGGGAACGCATATCGTTCCGAATGCCGCGCCCACCGGTAAGAAGGTTGCGATCGTGGGGAGCGGACCGTCTGGGCTTACGGTAGCCGGAGACCTTATCCAGAAAGGCCATCAGGTGCGCGTGTTCGAAGCACTGCACGAGATCGGCGGCGTGCTGGTTTACGGCATTCCTGAATTCCGTTTGCCCAAGCAGATTGTTCGCGAGCAGATCGAATACATGCGGCAAATGGGGGTGGAATTCGAGACCGATGTGGTGGTCGGACGCACAGTCACCATCGACGAATTGCTGGAAGAAGAGGGCTACGACGCGATCTACATTGGGACGGGAGCGGGCTTGCCGCAGTTCATGAGCATCCCAGGAGAGCACCTGAACGGCGTTTACTCCGCCAATGAATTTCTCACTCGCATCAACCTGATGAAGGCTTACAAATTCCCGGTGTACGACGAGCCGATGCTCGACCTGAAAGGAAAGAATGTGGCCGTAATCGGGGGCGGCAACACGGCTTTGGATGCGATCCGCTCGGCGTTGCGGCTGGGTGCAGGGAAGGCATACGTGATCTATCGCCGTAGCGACGCCGAGATGCCGGCGCGGGCGGAGGAAGTACACCATGCCAAGCAGGAGGGAATCGATTTCCAGATGTTGACTGCGCCGGTAGAATTTCTTTCCAACGGCAGCGGATGGCTCACCGGCGCACGCTGCGTTCGCATGGAACTTGGGGAACCCGATGCGTCGGGCCGCCGCCGCCCAGTGCCGAAGCCAGGCTCTGAATTTGATTTGCCACTTTCGGTGGCGGTGATCGCGATTGGAACTACGGCAAATCCGATCGTGCAGAGCACTACACCCGGGCTGGGCACGAACAAGCGCGGATACATCCAGGCCAGCGAAGAGACGCAGCGCACAACGCGCAAAGGCGTGTTCGCCGGGGGCGACATCGTGACCGGAGCGGCGACAGTGATCCTGGCCATGGGCGCAGGACGGCGCGCCGCGAAATCGATCCACGAATATCTGACCACGGGAGAATGGTAGGGAACGGCAGGGTTCCAAAGTTTCAAAGTTGCGAGGTTTCAAAGTTTCAAGGTTTCAGAGTTTCAGGGTTGCGAGGTTTCGGGGCGAGACTTGGGCTTCCACGCCATGAGCTTCTTTTCCTTGAGACGTTGGAACTTTGCAACCTTGAAACCTTGCTCAGTCAAAACTGATCTCGTAGTACGTGTCTGTGCGGGACCAAATCAGGGGCAGACGGGCCATCCAGTACTTGCGGTTGATAATCTTGCGCGCGCGGGCGTGATCTTCTTTGGGCAGCGTGCGGGCCGTGGCAGGGAACTCCGGGCCGGTGACTTTTCCGCGAATCGTACAGGGCGCGATTCTTACCTGCGGATTGTTGCGCAAGCGCTTAGCTTTGCCCAGACGACTTGCCGTCATTACATAGAGTTTGTCGCCTTCCTCGCCGAACCAGACGGGCGTTGGAACCCCCACTCCGTTCTTTCGGAAGGTCGTAAGCGAAACGTATTTCTGATCGTGAATGGCTGGGGGAGTTGGGTTGGCCATAGCGCAATTGTAAATCGGGCTGATCTGCGGGCCGAAGTGCTCAACGACGCCGTCGACAAGACTCGGGCTAGACTGAGTCGGAACTATGCCTCTGCTGCTGCGTATGGTTCGAGTCCGGCCCGCCCGATTGCCCTATTCGCAGCATCTGTGTTACAAGCCTGAACATGCGTAAATGGATGCGCGAGCGCTTACAGCGCCGCAAGAAGAAAGCATCAGAACCGGCCCCGGAAGCCAAGCCTCTCCAGCCGGCTTATTTCGATGAGGAAGGTCAGTCGCAGCCGGCGGCCGCAGCCAGCTCCCCGGAAGCGGACACGCCTTCAGCGCCCGAGCCGGAGTCTGAGGCCCAACCTGATCGCGAGGAATCCGCTGCCGAGCAACCAGCAGAGAAGCAGCAAGCGTCATCGAGCGCTGGTGCCGGTCGCGGACGGGGTCGGCGTCGCCGAGGGGGTCGGGGACGTGGCGGGAGAGTCCGCGAGCAGGCAGTGGCGCAAGCTTTCGCCCCGGCAGCAGGAAAGGGCACCATTCCTGAGGTGCCGGCTGCTGGCGAAGAAGCGTCCAGCGCCGATGAAGAACCTGAAACAGAAGCATCAGTTGGAACCGTCGGAGAGTTGGAGAGGGAAGCAGCTCCTGAAGCTGAACCCGTGGCCGCAAGTCCGCAGGCACCAGCGGTTCCCGGCGCGGTTCCGATGGCGGCATCGCGACCGCCGAAGGGAATCGTAGTGCTGGCCATCGGGCTGCCGGGCTCGGGAAAGAGCACATGGTTCAAGCGGCACAACGTCACGGCGCTCTCCAGCGACATGGTGCGCTCATTGCTTTTTGACGACATCCGCGAGCAGCGTTTTCAGGACCTGGTCTTCTCGAATCTGCGCTCGATGCTCAAGGCACGCCTGATCGCCAAGCGTCCGATGAATTACGTGGACGCAACGAACCTCACGCCGCATGAGCGGCAGCACTGGATCAAGCTGGCCAAGGACTACAACTACGAAGTACACGCAGTGTTTTTCGATGTGCCTCTAGAGGTCTGTATCGAGCGCCATAACCGGCGCGACCGGGTTGTGCCGGAGGACGTGATGCGGCGCATGGCGGCGAAACTGAAGCCACCATCTTTCTCCGAGGGCTTCGCCAAGATTACCGTCGTGCGGGTCAAGAAGAAGGCCGAAAACTAGGGATCTAGGTCGGGCAGTTTGGGCAATTCAGAGCCGTCGCCCTCATTCTCTACCGTGACCACGATTTTCTGCCGGTTCATCGTTTGCATGAGGTTCTCGATTTCTTCAGGACGCATCGGCACTCCGCCGAGCGCCCCGAACAAGAGTGGCAAGCAGAGCAGTAATGCGCGCAGACGGTGCTTGAACGACACCAGTCCCTCCTTGCTGTGAGTTGGGCGCGCGGGTTAGTTCACGGCGCGGGTTAGCGCGACCAGTCGCGAATTTTCAGGAATATCTGGGTGCGGTGGTCAGAATGACGGCGGCGCGCGCGATGCGAGGACCAAGACGAGACGGAAAACCGGGAGTTCAGAGTCTTCAGGTTTCAGACGAGCAGAGACGATGGCGAGAACGCCGACGAGAATCAGGAGCGGAACGAGGACAGCCCATACCTGCACGACCGTACTGGCAGAAAGAGCGGCGCATAGTATTGCGAAGACCGCCAGGAACGCGACGAATTGTCTAAGCCGGCTCAATTCAACACCCGACCCATCTTAACTCGTGCAGGGGCAAACCGCTCATCCCCTCAGGTGCGGCAGCAATTCTTTGAATGCCGACGAGGAAGACGAGCGCATCAGTTCGTAGATCATCATCTCGGTGGAAGAAATCACCGCGCCGGCGGCACGCATGCGCTCGAGACCGATCTTCCAATTCCATTCAGTACGCGAGCTGACGGCGTCTGAGGCGACGTGAACCAGATATCCCTCGCGCAGAGCGGCGAGAGCGGTCTGAGTTACACAAATGTGGCTCTCCATGCCACATAGCAAAAGCGTGTTGCGATTTCCGGGAAAGCGTTTGAGCGAGGAACAGAATGCGTCGCTGCCGAAGCAGGAGAACAGAGTCTTGTCGGGAATTTCGATTTCGGCCAGCAGGGAAGCGATCTCCGGAACGGTGGCTCCCAGACCTTTTGCGTATTGCGTGGTGGCCAGCGTAGGGATATTGAGGATGCGTGCCGCGCGGATCAAAAGTTGCGTGTTGCGCACCAGTTGCTCTTTTTGAAAGATCGGCGGCAGAAGCTTCTCTTGAATATCGATGACGATCAATGCGCAACGCTCGGCCTCGATAGGCCGACGCGCAACTTCGGCGTATCGATCGTTGGCCGCCGGGTTCTCAAACAGGGTGCTCATCCAAGAACTCCTTCTTGCTTTCGGGAAGTTTCGGTGGCGTTCTGGCCACCCACACATCTTGCCGGTTGACCGCGTTGGCGGGCGACCATAAAATCAAAGGGTAGTTCTTCAGGCGGTTTTCTTCAAATCAACTGCCCCCTCGTTCAACGGCAGGACAGCTGACTCTGGATCAGCATATCGGGGTTCGAATCCCTGGGGGGCAGCCAAATCAAATCAATCACTTATCTCCAGACTACGCCCGCACGGAAGCACTTTTGAGAAGTAGCGAAAAGGCTCGATTTAGCGCATAGCAGATCGAGGTGTACGGCACACTCACGGCACACTCGTTTGGCCGCGTCTTGATCCGCGGGTCAGATGATTCCGAATTTGCGGAATGCGGTGCGGCCAGAGGCCCAATCTTGCTGGCGGCACGGACATTGCCCGATTACTACTACAATTGGGCTGATGCTCCTCTTCACTGTAATTGTTGAATTCGATGGCGGGACCTACATCTCGCAATTCCGAGCCAGATCTGCGCAGCGTGCAGCCGCAAACTATGCCGCACATTTGGTCAGCATCAAGGGAATGAGCACGCGTGCAAATCGCAAACGCCTCGCCAGTTGTCTATCACGAGAACGCCCTGTTGCCATTCAAGGCGTTCGCAACGTTTGGTGCTGTTCTGCTTCGATCGGTAAGAAGCTCGCACTCGTGAACATTGTGGCAACGGTCTAGAGTTTTCGGATGATAGACTTCACGGTTGCTCGCCATGCCTATGGACTTACCACAATTCACGTATCACCCTAACCCTCTGGATACCGGCAGCATTGTCGCGTCGGAGGGAGTCTGTGAGGTCTGCGGACAGCTCCGAAAATTTGTCTACAAAGGGCCTATCTACTGCGCTAGTGAACCGGAGGCGGTTTGTCCTTGGTGCATCGCTGATGGCTCTGCGCACACGAAACTGAAGGCGGAATTTGTTGATAGAGATTCCATCGGCGGAGGCAATTGGGAACGAGTGCAGACCGAAATAGCAGACGCAATAGCTTACCGAACACCAGGTTTTTCCGGCTGGCAGCAAGAACGGTGGTTTACGCACTGTTCTGACGGCGCGGAATTTCTTGGCGCAATGGGAAAACAAGAGCTTCTCCGGGCTGGCGCCGATGCCGTTCAGGTAATACGAAACCAATCTGGCTATGCTTCGGATGAGTGGGAGCGCTACTTCGACACGTTGAACTTCGAAAACCATGTCCATCGCGTCCGCGTAGCCGGCGACTTCCTGCTCGTCGCGGCTCGCGAACGATTTAGCCTTCACGCCGGAGAGCAGCTTTTCTACTTCCCGATCACTGAGCTTTGCGCCTTCTATGCGGGTTGAGGAACCCACGCTCTCAATCGTGGCGATCCGCCTCAGGGTGGTCAGCTTTTCAGGTGCGAGAGACTCCATCACCTTCCAGCGCCCCTTGAACTCATCGATCTCAGCAATGAGTTTCAGGATTTCGGGCGTGATGGTGATGTTCCTGATCTCGTGAGTGCGGATATCCATTTATACCCATTGTCGCCCGATTGCCAACCAATTCGCAAGCAGTATCCATTTACACCCGTTTATCCCCATTGCCGGGTTTAAGACGCACTCCAAGATAAGCATTGACATAGTGTCACACACACACTATATTAGTGTCTGTAAGACACTCTTGGAGGTTCGCGATGTTGAACTTCATGAAAGTACCGCCAACGACCTACGTTCTCCAGTACAAGCACGGCAAGATCAAACGAGAGGGCGCCGGTCTGTCGTTTATTTACTATGCGCCGACATCGACGATCGTTGCGATCCCGATGGCCAGTGCCGACGTTCCCTTCGTTTTTCAGGAATCGACGGCCGATTTCCAATCTGTCACCATCCAGGGCCAGCTCACTTACCGGGTCGCTAATCCGAAGCGGCTGGCGGCCTTGCTCGACTTCAGCGTCGACAAACGCCGCGCCTACTATTCCGAGGATCCGCGCAAGTTGTCAGAACGGCTCATCCACACTCTGCAGACGCTGACTCGCGCAATTACGCAAAGGCTTGTTCTTAAGGACGCTTTAGTCAGTTCGGATTCCATCGTCGCCGAAGTACTCGCCAAATTGAGGGATTCCGAGTCCGTCTCCGCTCTGGGCGTTGAAATCTTAAGTTTGTCTATTCTTGGCATCCAATCCACCCCGGAGACAGGGCGGGCCTTAGAGGCGGAGGCTCGGGAAGCGCTACAACGCCGAGCCGACGAAGCGATTTATGCGCGTCGTAATGCCGCCGTGGAGCAGGAACGGCTTATCAAGGAAAGCGAGTTAAACACCGAGATTGCGGTCGAAGAGAAAAAACGCCAGATTCGTGAGACGCAAATGGCTGCGGAAATAGCGGTTGAAGAACAGAGGGCACAGCTCATCGACCGGCGAGTGGAAAACGAGCGGAAGGACGCGGACAGTCGCGCCTACACGCTGACGGAGACTCTCAAACCCTTGCGCGACCTCGACTGGAAGAAATTGATGATGCTCGGCGGAAAGAACGCAGACCCGAAAGCCATGGTCGCCCTCGCATTTCAAGAGATGGCCGAGAATGCGCAGAAGATCGGAGAGCTCAACGTATCTCCCGATCTGCTGAGATCACTGATTGGCACAGCCGGAAAATAACCATGTACAAGAAGCTCGTCATCGTAACGCGCAAAACCCGATTGCAGGAGTTGGTGGAGCGCTTCAACACGCGGTCGCAGGCGAAGTTTTATATCGAGCACGCTGGCGGGGACTTCGCCGATTATGAACGGGAAGATGATGCCTACCGGTCATCGCTGGAAGTGCTCCGCCGTTCCCTGGATTTTGAAATGCCACAGCAATTGGTTGATCGGGGTCTTATTCCTACGTTCCAGTTTCAGAATGAGGACCTGGTTGTAACCCTGGGGCAGGACGGACTGGTGGCTAACACTGCGAAATATGTGGGGGCCCAGCCCATCGTGGCGGTCAACCCAGAGCCGGGAAGGTTTGATGGGATTCTGTTGCCCTTTCTTCCAGATCAGGCGCGCTCCGCTGTCGAGAGGGTTATGGAAGCGAAGGCAACGATCCACGAAGTGACGTTGGCTGAGATCAAATTGCGAGACGGCCAACGATTGCTCGCCTTCAATGACCTCTTCATCGGAGCCCGCAGCCACGTGTCGGCACTGTATCGAATCACGTCCGGCAAGAAATCTGAGATTCAATCCTCGAGTGGTGTGCTGGTATCGACCGGCGCGGGATCGACAGGCTGGTTGTCGTCCGTATTCAATATGGCCTCTGGTGTGGCACGTTTCTGTGGCGGTACCTCGCTCAAGCCCATCCGGATGCCGTGGGAAGATCCTCGCCTAGTCTATATAGTTCGAGAACCATTTGTGAGCCGTCACTCCCAGGCAAACATCGTGGCGGGAATGCTTGAGTCTAAACATGAGCTTGTGCTGGAATCCTTGATGCCTTCGGGGGGAGCAGTCTTCAGCGACGGCATGGAGGCCGATTTCCTACAGTTCAACTCCGGCACGATCGCGACAGTGCGGGCGGCCGAACAACGAGCCCGTCTGGTGGTTTCTTAGGACATCTATGCAAGTCACAGTCGATATCGCCATCTTCACCATTCAAGAGGGGGTTCTCAAGGTGCTGCTCGTAAAGCGGCGAATTTCTCCGTTCATTGGGCAGGTTGCCATTCCCGGCGGTTTCGTACGTGAAGAAGAAAACTTGGATCAGGCCGCTTTGCGGGAGTTGCAAGAGGAGACTGGCGTCTCGGAGGTTTACCTCGAACAACTTTATTCCTTCGGAAGCCCAGATCGCGACCCGCGAGGTCGAATCATTACGGTTGCGTATTTCGCCCTTATCTCAGCCGACGGACGGCTAAAGGCTGGAGGCGATGTCTCCGAGGCACACTGGTATCCCGTCGATAAGCTGCCATCGCTGGCCTTTGACCATTCCGCAATCCTGGACTACGCGGTTGAGCGGTTGCGAAATAAGCTGGAATACACGACGGTAGGCTTCCAATTGCTTCCCGAGAAGTTCACGCTCACTGAATTGCAGGAGGTTTACGAGGCAATCCTGGGAAAAAAGTTGGACAAGAGGAATTTCCGTCGCAAGATGTCGATTCTCAAAATATTGAAGCCCCTCCCTGAATATCGACGGGGAGGTCAGCGGCCGGCACAACTTTATCGTTTTGTTGCGTCTCGCTTTGAAAAACTGAAAGACAAGGGGATTCTATTTCCGTTCTAGTCTTTCATCCCATCTCCAGCTGTGGCTAACTCTGATACTGTCACGATGCCTCAATTCCCACTGACAAGGCCCGGGAGAGCAACGGGTGGCCAAGAAAGCGCCGGATGGTAGATCGCAAAGAATGCTGCACTAGCTCTGCAACTCGGAAATCCCCATCGAAAGGCCGAAACTATGCTGTGCCCGAATGCCGCGTCGCAGGCAGCTTACTGGGCGGGGTTATAGCTCAGGTTTTGTCCGAGCCATCTTTCCACTTCTGTGACGTCCATTCTTTTGCGCTGGGCGTAGTCGGTAACCTGATCCCGATCGATCTTGCCCAAACTGAAATAACGCGATTCCGGATGCGCAAAGTAGAGCCCGCTCACGCTCGATCCCGGCCACATTGCGTAGGACTCCGTGAGCTGAATGCGCGCGTTGGAGCGAACATTCAGCAACTGCCAGAGCGCGCCTTTCTCCGTGTGATCCGGGCACGCCGGATACCCTGCGGCCGGCCGGATGCCGCGATATTTCTCTTTGATCAGATCCTCGTTGCTCAAATTTTCGGTGCAGCCATAACCCCATTCCATACGCACACATTTATGCACGCATTCGGCAAAAGCCTCGGCCAAGCGATCAGCGAGGGCCTCGGCCATGATCGCGTTGTAGTCGTCGTGCCTGGCTTTGTAGGAGTCGCACAACTCCTTTAAGCCAATTCCGCTGGTGACTGCGAAGGCACCGATGTGATCGGGCACTCCTGTTTCCTTTGGTGCAATGAAGTCTGCGAGAGACCGGCACGGTTCGGTGCCTTCTTTGTTGGATTGTTGGCGGAGGAAGTGGAACCTTTCGATTACCTGGTCACGCTTTTCGTCCGCGTACAACTCAACATCGTCGCCAGCGGAGTTGGCTGGAAACAGGCCATATACGCCGTTTGCAGTGATAAGTTTCTTTTCGATGATGGCATCCAGCAGTGCATTGCCTTCATTGAATACCTGGCGCGCTTGCGCTCCCTGTTCGGCGTGGTCAAAAATGCGCGGATAAACACCTTTCAATCCCCATGCATGGAAAAAGGGCGTCCAGTCAATGAATTCGCGCAGTGTTGCAAGAGGAAAATTCTCGAGCACACGCACGCCAGTGAAACTTGGCGCAGGAATATCCTCGGCACGCCAGACAATTGGAGTACGCCTTGAGCGCGCCTCTTCAAGAGAGACGACCGTCTGTTTCGGGGCTGCGTGAGCCTTGCGTATCGCTTCGTAATCGGCGCGGTGTTGTTCGACAAATGCTGCCTTGCCCTCGTCGCTCAGAAGACTCGTCGTGACAGGCACAGCCCGGCTGGCGTCGACGATGTGGACAACTGGTTCACTGTAGTTTGGAGCAATCTTCACAGCCGTGTGGGCCCGGCTCGTGGTGGCGCCGCCGATCAGCAATGGTAGTTTGAAACCCTGCCGCTCCATCTCGCGTGCCACATGGACCATCTCGTCGAGTGACGGCGTAATCAGCCCGCTGAGGCCGACCATGTCCGCATTTTCCGCTTTGGCGCGTTCAAGAATCTTCTCGCACGGAACCATTACGCCCATGTCGATGACTTCGTAATTGTTGCAGGCGAGAACGACGCCAACAATATTCTTGCCGATATCGTGAACGTCACCTTTCACCGTTGCGAGAACGATTTTTCCCTGTGCCTTAACCCTTTCGCCCGCGGCCGCGCGAGCTGCCTTCTCGGCTTCCATGAAGGGAGTCAGATGAGCTACAGCTTTCTTCATGACACGAGCTGACTTCACGACCTGCGGCAGGAACATCTTGCCCGCGCCGAAAAGTTCACCCACCACACCCATACCCGCCATCAACGGCCCTTCAATGACGGCGAGCGGGCGGCCGAGTTTGAGTCGGGCTTCTTCGGCATCGGCTTCGATATGGGCGTCGATCCCTTTGACGAGGGCATGCGCGAGACGCTCTTCAACGGTACCGTTGCGCCATTCTTCTGTCTTCTTCTCGCTGGCAGCCTTGCCAACGCTCTTCAGTGTTTCGCCATACTCCACCAGGCGCTCGGTGGCATCAGGGCGGCGGTTCAGCAGTACATCTTCGACCAGCTCTTTCAGCTCGGGCTCGATCTCCTCGTAAACTTCAAGCATTCCGGCATTCACGATGCCCATATCCATCCCGGCAGCGATCGCGTGATAGAGAAATGCCGAATGGATGGCTTCACGAACGACATTATTGCCGCGAAAACTAAATGAAATGTTAGAGACGCCGCCACTTACCTTCGCGAAGGGTAGATTGGCTTTGATCCAGCGCGCGGCATTGATGTAGTCGACCGCGTAATTGTTGTGCTCCTCCATGCCAGTCGCGACGGTGAGGATGTTGGGGTCGAAGATGATGTCTTCGGGCGGAAATCCGACTTGATCGACCAGGATTCGGTAGGCACGCTCACAAACGCGGATCTTGTCCGCAAAAGTCGCAGCCTGACCCTGTTCGTCGAATGCCATCACCACCACCGCGGCGCCGTATTTCAAAATCGTCGACGCATGCTGGCAGAAGATCTTTTCGCCCTCTTTCAAGGAAATCGAATTGACGATGCCTTTGCCCTGCAGGCACTTTAGGCCGGCTTCGATGACCTCCCACTTCGAGGAGTCCACCATGATCGGCACTTTGGCGACTTCCGGCTCACTCCCTACCAACTGCAAGAATCGTGCCATGGCGGTGACGCCATCAATCATGCCCTCGTCCATGCAGACGTCGAGCACATTGGCCCCGTTCTCGACCTGTTGCCGGGCGACGCTTACTGCCTCTTCATATTTGCCTTCCTTGATCAGCTTAGCGAACTTCGGCGAACCGGCGACGTTTGTTCGCTCGCCGATCATGATAAAAACGCCCAGTTGTTGAGCGAACGGCTGCGACCCGGAGAGACGCAGTGGCCGAAACTTGGAGGAACTCGTGAGGGCGCTGTCCGATTCGCTCACGCGCGACTCTCAATCTCGCTCGCGCGCGCGAAAGGTTCCTCAAAAGGCTCGAGTTTCCATTTTCGCGGAGGCCGGCCGTCGAGCGCTTTTGCGATCGCTGCGATGTGGTCGGGAGTATTTCCGCAGCAGCCGCCGGCGATGTTGATCAGCCCACCGCGCGCGAAGTCGCCGAGATAACGAGCCATGTCTCCCGGGCCGAGATCGAAGCCGGTTTCGGATAGAGGATTCGGCAAACCGGCATTCGGGTAACAGGAGATCGCCACGTCCGCTTTCTCGGAAAGCTCCTCGAGAAACGGATACATGAGGTCTGGACCGAGCGAGCAATTGAGCCCCACCGACAAGGGTTTCACGTGACGCACCGCGTTCCAGAACGCCTCCGTCGTTTGCGCCGAGATCATCGTCTCGCCGCCACGTCCCACGGCTGCCGAAATCATGATGGGCAGATTCTTCCCCTGTTCATCCAGAACTTCGCGGATGGCAACCAGCGCGGCCTTGGCGTTCAGAGAATCGAAGATCGTCTCGACCAAAAGCAGGTCTACGCCGCCGGCGATGAGAGCGCGTACCTGATGAGCGTAGGCGGCTTTGACCTGATCGAAAGTGACCACGCGAAATCCAGGGTCATCGGCATCCGGCGAATTCGAGAGAGAAACCGTGAGGGGTCCAATCGCTCCCGCCACGAAGCGTTGTCGGGAAGTTGCCGTTCCGACTCGATCAGCCCATTCGCGGCATTGCCGCGCCGATTGCTCATTAATGTCCCAAGCAAGTCCACTCAGGAATGAGTCGTCGACAACCTTCTGGTAGAACTCAGGGTTTTTTCGGCCGCCACGCTCTCGCGGATCTTCGACAAAAAATTCGCTCTGGGCGATGCTCGTGGCACCAAAAGTGTTCGTCTCGATGATGTCCGCTCCCGCCTCCAGAAACCGGCGATGGATATCGCCAATCATTTCTGGCTTGCTCAACGTAAACAAGTCGCCATTGTTGAGCAGGCTTTTTGTGGCGTCTTTGAATCGTTCGCCGCGGATGTCCGCTTCCTTCATCCCATAGGTGCGGATCGTCGTGCCCATCGCTCCATCGATGATGGCTATTCGACGTTCGAGAATCTGTTCCAGAGGATGGCTTGATGCCTTTTGCATGTGTTTTGGATGATTCCAGGCAGGTTTCGATTCCGCCTTGGCTGCCGCAACCCCAGCTGCAAGCTTCGTTTATTATAGCGATGGTTGCTCCCAGATCTGAATGCTCTCAGACCACCGAAGTAATTGTCATGCCAGGACTGGTTCTGGGCCACGGTTCGCAAGCGGTCTCCTCCCAATAGTCGGGCATGAGACTTTACGAGGAGCATCGAGCAGATAGTGCAAGCCACAGCGATTCAGTCTCATTCCAGTCGAATGCCATTTGTCGCGGCTGGAGCGGTGACCGGCATTGGTAGCCTGCCTTTTACGTCGAGTGAATCGGCGGTACGTTCTGTCGCCGAGTTTTCCCCGGAAATCCCGTTTTGGCCGCAGTTGCCGCAACGCTCTGACCGGGAGAGTATCGTCGGCCAAGGACTCGGGATTGTCGAAGACCTGATTGAGCCTCGTGAGGGAGGCTATGGTTATCAGGTAAAAGAGGGCCAACTCGATTCGGTGCTCGAGATCCTTCACCGAAGCAACGGGGAGTTGTGCCCGGCGAATGCGGCAGGCTTCGGCGCATTTGAACGAGCTCTGTCATCAGGTCGATTCGGTTCTGCGGTGGCGGTTAAGGGGCAGATCGAGGGTCCCATCACGCTCGCAGCGTATCTGTTTCATAGAGGTAAGCCTTTTCTGGCCGATCCCGCTCTCTTTGGAGCGATTGCCTTTCACATCTCCCAAATCATCAACTGGCAGATTGACCGCCTCAAAGCCGCCCGTTTGCCGGTGCTTTTATTTGTCGATGAACCAGCCTTGTGCCTGGACCTACCTATAACCAACGCCGTTTCACTAGAACAGCGGCTCAACGCGCTGGCGGCCACGCTGGAAGGTGCGCGCACTCGTGGAGCTTATGCCGGATTGCACTGCTGCGCCGCGCGACCCTACGAGCGCATGTGCCGCGTGCAGCCAGACATTATCTCGTTCGACGCCCATGAAGGGCTGGACTCGTTCTTCGCCGACTGGCATGCGTTGGACTTCATGCAACAAGGCGGAACGGTCGCATACGGAATCGTGCCCACGCGTGCAGGGGTGAATGCCGCCGATTCAGCGACGATCTTCGTTCGCTGGCTCAAGGCGGCATCGTCGGTTGGCGATCCTCAGAGGTTTGCGCAGCAGGCGATGATCACCGCGACCTGCGGACTGGGACTCCTTGATACGTCCGCTGTTGCCGAATCTTTCGAGGTCGCGCACCGCGTCAGTAAACTCATCCGCTCGCTCGCTGGTTCGCCGTAGTCAGAGTGAACGCGTCGGGGGGAAAGGCGTTGCTGGCAGCGGCTTGGAAATCGGCTGCCGATATTGCTACAGACTGTCAGAGAAAAACGATGTCATCCTGAGGAGGGCGCAAGCCCTCCGAGGGACCGTATGAAAACTTCTTGCACAAGTGCAGTTAACTGGATAGTCTCGCCCGCACGGACCATGGGCATTCTCGTCCGCACCATTCACAGTTTCTCGCGTTTATAAGATCTCTCGCGCCGGCTTCGCTGCCGCTCAGGATGACATCAATTGCTTGTGCCCGTTCCAGGACATCCCTGAAAGGGCATAGCGGCCTAGGTTCGTTCGCTCGAATCAATTGTTGCGCCCGAAAAACTTCCTCGAGTCACATCGGCCTAAGCAGTACAAACGGGGCAGGGAAGCCGCATGAATTTTTATTTGGTTTGCCGCCGGTGACTGACAAATGGGATTGCTATGTCGAGAAAAAAACTCGCGGATGCGCGCTGCCGGCTGCACGAACAATCGGCTGATCGTTCGCCTGGGTTGATTGCGCGGAAGCGGGTTTCTTTTTCGCCAGTTCGGCGAGTAGTTGCTCAATCTTGCGCGATTCGTGTGGGAGGGGGCTGGTGTTATTCATCCGAATATTGTTCCATATCCCGGGACGGGACGCACGCGGTAAAGGTCCTTGTAAATCATAGGCATAGAACCCCTCCTGACATCTGGAGATAGTTTTCAGAGAGGTCGCAAGGGCCAATTGTATCTTGAGA